>ENA-OREC01002220-OREC01002220.1-marine-metagenome-genome-assembly--contig:-NODE-2220-length-10552-cov-9.963819_pt1 | contig 10552 bp, 1 predicted proteins | sample MGYA00248626_ERZ508543 | MGnify/ENA primary metagenome ERZ508543 (study PRJEB26211, sample SAMN05518279) | marine metagenome | isolation source: Puget Sound, Washington, USA | host: Bankia setacea...
AGGGACACCTTGCGACTGCCGGGTCATTTTTGGGAATCAGGCGGGCATCGAGTTACTTTTAACTCGGACTTAACACCTGGTGCGGCGTTTCTCATCACAATATATTCGCAAATAATTCGATCGATGCCTGACCGATGTCCGGTAGAGCATCGCATACATCGGGCGGGCGCCGGACCAAAATTTGGACAACCCAAACAATCCACATATATTGGTCAGACGCCGTAAATCAGCCTGTCATCGGCCAAACATCGCTGGCCACTCGACAGGCACACTACAGATGCCCACCCGACCACCGTACGATATGTATGAATTAGCCGGCACCGGCCGGATGCTAAGTATCCAGATAAAAGTGCAGAGCACTTTTAAATGTGACTGTGGCCGCCCTATCGCGCGATTTTTCGCCGACCTCTACACGCCGACCTCTACACGCCGACCGATGCCTAGAAATCGCATACGCCGCTTTAACTGTGACTTAGTCATTACCGCTGTTATCATTAGCCCTAGTGCGTCCTAACTCATCACAACCCTGTAATGTACTCTATAATGGTGTCAAGACTTATAAAGTTATATGAACAAATGCCGTTGTTTTATTGAGCAAGAAACTTACAATCATAATTCTCACTTCGGTTATTGTCTCCTTCCAGAAACCCATTCGAGCGTTAATAACAATCACAATCGAACTTTATTACATTAGTTTAAACTAAATTAAATACATACTGAATTTAAGATAAATGTGAGATAAATGTAATTTATGTAATAATGCCACTAAGTGAGGCAGTGGGTCCGAACTTATAAAGTTTCGAGCAGTATAATTCGTAATTTATCGAATTATGCACCAATGAACTGTATATCTAGTGTTCTTTTTATATATAATATTAAGTATTTTAAGGTTACTAATAGCCCATGTTCGACATCAATACTTATTCTAATTAGCATAATGGTGCATGCGTTTATCTGTTCCCGGTTCATTTGTGACGTGCATATTTGATTATTTAGTTAAAAGTTGTATGTCAACAATGGCTGATTGACTGCCCCGTATCTGTACCACACCTCCCGCCCATCACACATTGGCCTTTCATATTGATTCGATCTACATGTCAAATATTCAATTGCGCGTCTGATTGAAATCGTAATGATGAAAATGAGTGAAAATGGCTCAAATGAGTGTTTTTGTTTTAATTTTTAAATATATGTTAAGCTGACGGAGCCCATCCATCACACTATGTTAAAGCGCGTCAAAAGACACCGTAGTTAATTGTGGTTACAGAAAACTTTCTATTAACCTATATCACTAACTGATAAATGACATATTCTGAGCGATCGATCGACAAGTTCAGAAAAAAAAATCAATTTTTAAAATACTTTCCAGTGTGTTAGTTTATAACGTTTAGGAGGAAGAGGAAATACTATAGTTCAGGTCTTCGTTGCTGTATATCTTACAGGAAGTGACGTCGCCAATGGTGTGATCAAAGGAATTCTGGGTACGCCGATGTTTTTTGGTGGGCTTGTTGCAATACTACTGGACAACACAGCTCGAGGTAAATTCTACAAATAGTATATTATATATGTATTACTATGTTCAGGATGAAAAGTTAATGTTTTCTCATAACCTTTTGGAGAAAACGACTCCCACATGGAAATAAGCGGTCACACATATGTATAGCCAATCCACACACAAACCCATACCAGTGGACATATGGTCAGACCGCACATGACTGGACGTAAAGTAAGATCAAGCAAACACACAGCCGCGTATATTTGGACTGTACGTGGAGTGTATGTCTCAAAGCGTCCTATCATTATGTAACTTTGTCACTTTTACGACGTCTTTGAGTTTTTTCTTCAAGTATTACGTTTAGTCAGTTTTAAACGTTATGCAAATAGCGGCTTGTCTCATAGTAAACTCACGGAAGTAAGAGCACTGAACAGGGGAAATCATTGTTTAAATTTTCCACAACCAATATTTTTAAAGTGACATTAAACGCAGTCACCATACTACTGCGTCATTGTAATAAGTTTATTTTTTTAAGAAAAACTATTGGTTGCCTTTTAACAATCGTTTATCTAACCTTTTGACTAACAAAGGCATCTCTATATGGCAAATGCATTCAGATTTGCACGTTTTTTCCCATTTATAATTTCAGAATTATTTTCAATTCTTGGACAAAGTCACACGTTTCTAAATATCAAATTCATAACCTTATTTTTCTTTCTAGAATAACTTATCTTGAAAAATACATGTACGAACGCAAACAATGAATGTCGGTAAATGGTAATAGCCGCAAGATGCAGAAAATAGGTTACAAGAGTCATTTCTAAACAACCGGTGTTTACGTTAAAATAGCACCCCGTGGCATTAACAAGTTGCGTTCTAGTTAAAATAACACATCACTACTATGGCCTTTTTAGGGATCTCTTGTTGGCATTTCCGGCTGCTGGAAAACTATGAGAAACTATGTATACTACATGTTCTAGTTACTAAAAAGCCTATCAGAGTTTTTAATTTTTTCTCAGGCTTATTGAAATCCCTGTAAAGATTGTTTAACCAATGACATGACAGCTTGACATTTAAAGTGCTGTATCTGCTCAACTGACAAGATGAATCTCATGTTCAGCAACCCGGGGGGAAATATTTAAAAATCAAGACATTACAAATACCTTTTACTTATCTACGCTATTTTATTATACGGCATCAAACGGAAGAACCATTTCAGTATAATGAATGGTAGAATAGATAAATGTAACACCAACTTTGTGTATAGTGTATTTTAATCATCTTATTTAACTCACCTCCGTTTGTTTAGTTCGCAAATGGAAGATGGTTGCACCAGGCGTGGAAAGAAGTGTAAGATGTTCACATGCTGTAGTTTTTAAATCATGATTGATATATAAGTTTGATCTACTTGCAGGGACGGATATTGAGCGCGGGTTCCATACCAGGATGCCTTCAAGTTGCGATGAAGCAGGGAACAAGTTTACACTGTCTGAATCGCAAGCTTATGATCTACCAGGAATTGATCGTTTTGCGAGATCGTGCCCATTGATACGTCTATTACCGTTTATCCACAATGAACCTAAGCCTTTGGAATGCAACACTACAGCGTCTGATTTACAACGGTCGCCTTGAATGATCCAGTTACAGTATACCCGTACATATACGTATACTGTGTGTGCATGCATTTATAGCTGTCTGTGTATATATCCTTCACTTTATTCCTCTTTAAAGTCACAGTATGTATTATAATGTTAAATCAACATTTATAGTATAGATATATTTCTATTTCTTTCGAAAATTAAAGTGTTGATATTTAATACAAAAACACAACATTTAAAAGTCGTTCTGTGTTTTATTTGTTGTTTCTTAGTTGAACAATCATTAAACGGTCTCCTTCAAATGGTCAAATGAATGTAGATTTTTTAAAAAGCGATCTACATTTCCTGTTGTGAACTTTTGGATGTCTATTGATGAAACCAACGCGTTCAAGCTAAGTTATATTGGGAGATAATGTCAATATGTTTTTTCAACCTTAGTATTCCGTCTGGCAAGCAGTAATTCTTTGACACTGACATTCATTTTCAGTCAAGGCTTCACATCAATAAATTAATTTTTTATGGCCCTTTTCATACGACACAACACGTCTCGCACTAATGTAGATACGCCAAACTTTCCACTAACAGATCGATATTTAAGCACCAACTTGTCTTTGATTAAACAGTAACGGCACTCAACACACTAAATACAGACAAAACTGGTCCTTTAGGTTTGCCGCATTTGAGACACCAATCTGCATGCGTCATTCTTTGATGCTGTTCTTGATAAGGCCATTGTTAGACACGAACACGAAACATCACGCTGCTTTGTCACGTGTTCTGATAAAACGAGAACCAAGTACACCAAAAGTCCCTAAATTCAATATCTTCAACAACACGAAATAGGAACCTTACTGAAACCGTGATGTTGTTTGTTCTGACACAGCAGAAATCGAGTACAACAGAAGGCTATAAATGCAGTACATGTACCATCAAAGTAGAAGACACCGTTCGTTCAAATGCTTTACCTTGTATAGTGATCTAAGAAACTCTAACTGCAGGGATAAAACCGCTGCCTTGAATAGCAAGCAACAGGTGTGCTATTGTTGTCTTTTATTTGTTACATCTGATTTGGTAATGTGTGTGTATAGTGTTTTTCTATTCTGATTACTTCAATCAAAAGGTTATTGACCCTGTGTCATATTCTTTATTCACGATATGTGCTTTGTCAGTATGAACATAACAACAGGATCGTAAGTTGTCACCAGACGTTGGCATGCATACGATTACTGGTGAGTTAATAAATATACACACACTTACTGGTAGTATATAGGTATATTAACATGTAGGAGAAGATTGTTGTCTAATAAAAGCTCGAATGTATTTGTCATGTTGGGTTGGTTGTACAATGTTCAATTGATACAACATGTACACACACATTCTGGGCCAAAACAAACATGTGTGTGCTCCTCTGCATTAACCAAGAGATAGCCCGACCTCGTTACATACAGGCTTATTCACCGACAGTAATTGATAAACTGTATCAACAACGTTTAGCTGCTCTGATAGATTTGTGTTTATATTTGCATTAAGGGTGACTGATAATGATGGGAAAATATCGGTGTTCTAGATGACTCGTAAATAGATCATTATATTAGTCACCTGTAAGCTAATATGTACGTATACATCTAGTGTAGGTTAATTTGCAATTTGTATTAGTTAATTGTTGTGTTTTGCGAGTCTAATGAAATATTGACTTTTGTAAACGTGTACATTGTCAAATGCGTGTCGTCTTTAAATAAAGTCATCATTATTATTTATTATTATATTTTCAGCAAAACGTGTTCAAGCAATTCATAATACTTACCTGTCAGTTTGTATTACCGTAGGTTATAGTTCATTTACAGTTAAATAAGAAAAAGACACCAGTATGCGTTAGTTAGTTTGTTATTCAAGTGCAAGAGACTTGTGTTGGCAGGAGACAACAGCACGGTTAACCATTCGTAAATTCCATGTAAATCATTATTTAATGTATTTTCCATTCATGATTATTTGATACACCGCCTTTAAATATCCAAAGTATCCCACCTTTTTATCAATACACCACATGGTTAACTACGACACGAGTTTATCAATACACCACATGGTTAACTGCGACACGAGTTTATAAATACAGCACATGGTTAACTGCGACAAGAGTTTATCAATACACCACATGGTTAACTGCGACAAGAGTTTATCAATACACCACATGGTTAGCTGCGACAAGAGTTTATCAATACACCACATGGTTAACTGCGACAAGAGTTTATCAATACACCACATGGTTAACTGCGACAAGAGTTGATCAATACAGCACATGGTTAACTGCGACACGAGTGTATCAATACACCATATGGTTAACTGCGACAAGAGTTTATTAATACGCAACATGGTTAACTGCGACACGAGTTTATCAATACACCACATGGTTAACTACGACACGTGTTTATCAATACACCACATGGTTAACTGCGAGAAGCGTTTATCAATATACCACATGGTATAAATTCGACAAGAGTTAATCAATACACATGGTTAACTGCGACAAGCAAGAGTTTATCAATACACCACATGGTTAACTTCGACAAGAGTTTATCGATACACCACATGGTTAACTGCGACAATAGTTTATCAATACACCACATTGTTAACTACGACAATATACGACAATAGTTTATCAATACACCACATGGTTAACTACGACAAGAGTGTATCAATACACCACATGGTTAACTGCGACAAGAGTTTATTAATACGCAACATGGTTAACTACGACACGTGTTTATCAATACACCACATGGTTAACTGCGAGAAGCGTTTATCAATATACCACATGGTATAAATTCGACAAGAGTTAATCAATACACCACATGGTTAACTGCGACACGAGTTTATCAATACACCACATGGTTAACTGCGACAAGAGTTTATCAATACACCACATGGTTTACTGCGACAAGCAAGAGTTTATCAATACACCACATGGTTAACTGCGACAAGAGTTTATCGATACACCACATGGTTAACTGCGACAATAGTTTATCAATACACCACATGGTTAACTACGACAATATACGACAATAGCTTATCAATACACCACATGGTTAACTACGACAATAGTTTATCAATACAGCACATGGTTAACTCCGACAAGAGGTTATTAATACACCACATGGTTAACTGCGACAATAGTTTATCGATACACCACATGGTTAACTGCGACAATAGTTTATCAATACACCACATGGTTAACTACGACAATATACGACAATAGTTTATCAATACACCACGTGGTTAACTACGACAATAGTTTATCAATACAGCACATGGTTAACTCCGAAAGAGGTTATTAATACACACAATTTAAACATAATCACATGGCTAGCAATGACATGTCTGTAAAATGTACTTAATTGTTCCGTTATTTATAATAATGTTTTTCTATTAAAAAGAGGTCGTCGTGTTTGTTTCTTGTTGTTTTTTGTTTAAATTACCGAAATGTCTCTGGTTGACACATATTTGTGCAGTATTTTCAGCCACCACGCATTCACAAAGTGCACATTGCATGTCAGTTTAATGCAGTTTATACATTCAATTGTTTAATTAACGTAAAAACATCCTAAATTTGACAGATGTTTAAAGTTTCTTTCAAATTGTTTATAATTACGTCGTATGCTGTTAGATATTATTAACATTTGACCTCAAGTGTCATCCTGCCAGTCCATATTTAAAGAAAAGACAAATACATTTGTAATTTTAGAATATATGCATAAATTACAATGTTTGCTATTAGTTGACACCAGTGTTTAAATATTCAACGCATTTTACCAAACAGTTAAATTAAATGTTACGATACAATGGCACAGTTACCAAACAGTAAAATTAAATGTTACGATACAATGGCACATGTACCAAACAGTTAAATTAAATGTTACGATACAATGGCACAGTTACCAAACAGTTAAATTAAATCTTACGATACAATGGCACAGTTACCAAACAGTTAAATTACATCTTACGATACAATGGAACAGTTTTACACCACTCGTTTTATGTCACAGGCTGTTGGAATTCATGCGTAACTACTCTTTTACTTTTGAGACCTTTGCTATGTGTATATAGTTGCCAACATATTCTTTGATTACCAAAATAAAAGAACACACCCATTTAATATTGCTAAATTGAATTTGAATTGAACTGTTTTGTAATGTATTGTATTTGGGGTAATAAAATCATGTTTAAACTAAAAGAACACACAAAGCAAACGAGAGCCACATCGGCAATTACAGGAATACATAAGAGTTACAGGAGTCTCTAACCGTCATGGGCGACCAACAAAGTAACAAAACGCCCAAAGGAAGTTTCTAAAAACGGACCAATATTAAAAGTTACGATACGGTCATAAATCATCAAACGAACACTGCTTGATTATTATAGAGTTATTTCTGTACACTGACAGAGGCAAGTGTGGATCGGACATTATACTAATACTCTCACAAATGAGATAAAGTAACACAAGGGACTACAGGACAAGTTTTAGATTTGCAATAAAACCGTCCTTATATCGACTATGTTCAGTTTCAATTTGCTGCCATTTCACACCAGCTGTGTTTACCATCAGTTATTTCAGTCGTGGTTAACTCAATCTGTAGATACATTTTGGTAAGACAGTTCAGTTTGGTAGTAGAAAACCTCTCAATCACAGGCAATGTCTTTCAAGAACTTGTTTCTCGGACTGGCAGACAGTGTGTTGGCGTTATTGTTCATGAACTGACAATGAACTACAATATGATGATATTATTTGAAGTGTACACAAAAGAACAAAGCAATTGATGCCACAATATAGAGAACTGTACGCCTCTGACACGCTCAATTGTGAAGTTGAAGTGAAGATCAAATACAGGGCAGGCAATCAGGTACAGGCAGACTGACATTTAAACGATGTGAAGACCGACAGTCGAATGTCAGAATATTCTATTTGCAGTTCACTAACAGTGTGAAATTAAAAACATTGAATTTCCTTCTTTGATCTAAAATATAAATCACAAATTTCGATATTAAAGTATAACAATAACAACAACAACAACAACAACAACAACATCAACAAAACCTATAGAAATTATACATTTATTTCAAGTTGAACTAATTACATTTATAACACATGTAACCAAGGCGAGCTTTTTTCCCAATTAGGCAAGTACCTGAGTCGTTGTGTAACAGTTGATACTCTGCTGACCTCGACTTTAGACGTTTGTACACATGTCAGAACTGAGCAATGGGTTGGCACATGTTTGGTGACTCCTACATAATGCAGCTTTTGGCGTAGTTTTATTACATGGTTTAGACGCACAATAAGAAACAAACTTAACGAGCGCTTGTAAACATTTTGCGCAAAGGTTGTCCTCTAGTAAAGTTAGCATGCAAAGGAAAATCTTACTGAGCTGAGGTTGCTGTCATTCACAGGCGTTTCAGTTGGTAATATTTTCGGATGAGTCCTTCGATGTATTATAGTAGTGGTTTAAACTGCGCTTGAGATACGATTTACGCAACCTAGTTAGTCTAGGATTTGACTCTTAGAACATGTGTAGAAAAGTTGTATGTTAAAAAGACGTCATTCGATGATATATATTTTTTTAGTATATAACATAGAGTTATGAAAGTATAGTTCGAATTGTAGTTCAATTTCTGAGATTAACATCGTCGGCTGAACACAGGGGACATTTATTATCTAGGGCCGTCTGACATTCTTGGCAATAGACAGCATCACAGGCATTGCCGTCTATAGACCCGTCACATGCTGTTAATTTGACTTTGCGAAACCCACCCGAACGTTGTTCACATCCAGAGCATTCTACTATATTTCTGTCTGGCAAACATTTATCAAAGCATGCGGACTTCGTTCGAAACCACGTGGACAGCCTGAGTTTGTCCTTAATTTCACGCTCTTTGTGAGACGATTTTACGTCTTCTCTCAAGAACCGTAGGTGTCCAGCGCGTCTATGGCGTATGGTTTTATGCAAGTATTCGAGTCGGGCTGCTTCTTGCTCGGGGTAATAGTACGCCGCTATTGTGCTTCTAAGTCTCATTCCATATCCACGAAGCAGGCAGACCAAGAGTGCAATGATGTATAGAACTAACAGTACTGGAATTGTGGACGATGTCGGTAGTTTTGGGTCAGGAAGACATTTGTTGATATGAAGGCCTGCACTATATCCTCCTTCAATGTTTGTTTCTTCGAGTAAGACTCTATAGAATTCAGCGATAGGACCTTTCCCATCTACAATGACCGTTATTTTACCTTCACCTTTGACTTGAAGGTCAAGTTCGGCGTATTTACGGACAAGATTCAATATATAATATAAAGCATAGTCAAAGGTAACGGTTGCCGTGGCAAAGAGGAAATGCAACATTACTTGGGCTATGCCTAACTTGGAATGTTGAAGTTCTCCTCTATTCAGTTTGCAGGATGAGACATCGACATATGTGCCTTTCTCAATCCGCTTCAGTGGCAGAACACTTATTTGTTTACTCTCGTCCAATGTCCTAAATCGTCTTGTAATAAAGATATTATCATAACCATCTTTCGATAGGTAGTTTCTTAGGTACCAAAATGACTGAATGAATAACAGCAGCAGTGAGAGCGTCAGTATCTTCTTGATGATATTAAAGAAAACATCAAATACATCTATTTTATCCTGTAGCTCGCCTGATACTTCTTGTTCTATCAATTTACTGTCTTTGCTCGTGTTTGACGCACTACCATAGTCCCCGTTCATCTTTACATTTGTAGTTAAATACTTGAAGGATGTTTCTACAGCAGCTCTAGAAACATACATAAAACACAACATACATTAGTACAAACAGCATGACAGTTAATCAAACCTAAGCTACTTTCTATGTACATTAAGCGTGTACAATGCAATAACCGTTAGTTTTATCTCAATTTCAATACAAGCATGATTTTCGCATGTACCTTGTTTTGCGATTTATGTTCGATATTTTAATGGTAGTCGTTATATCTAATGAGACAGTGTTTATAGTTCATTAGACTACGTTACCTTGTTATTTGTTAGACTACGTTACCTTGTTATTTGTTAGACTACGTTACCTTGTTATTTGTTAGACTACGTTACCTTGTTAGTTCATTAGACTACGTTACCTTGTTAGTTCATTAGACTACGTTACCTTGTTAGTTCATTTGACTACGTTACCTTGTTATTTGTAAAAAATGCGGATCGTGGACTAACGAGTTTCGTGACACTTCGTTTAAGCTAAGCTGTTTTGAAATTGTATCGACTATTATTCTACAGATGCCGTCTATATTGTACATCATTTCGTTCTTCAACGGACTTATTTAATGCAGATATACTGTTCTATTGACTTATTGTGACATTGACATTTTTCCAACCGTAGAACGATATGTCCACGTATACTTTTGTTAGTCTGATTTTCGATATGTTGAATTCTTACCTAGTTTTAC
>ENA-OREC01002221-OREC01002221.1-marine-metagenome-genome-assembly--contig:-NODE-2221-length-10551-cov-12.872255_pt1 | contig 10551 bp, 11 predicted proteins | sample MGYA00248626_ERZ508543 | MGnify/ENA primary metagenome ERZ508543 (study PRJEB26211, sample SAMN05518279) | marine metagenome | isolation source: Puget Sound, Washington, USA | host: Bankia setacea...
TCCTTGACTGGGGATTGAACCCGGGACCTCCCGCACTCGAAGCCAACACTCTACCACTAGGCTATCGAGGAGGCGGTCTTTGTAATAAACAATGCCGTGTTTTTTGCATAAATAAGACGTGTATTTTGTAATGACAAGTGTTTTATAACTTACTGATGTTTTAAAACGCTTGTAATGCTTCAATTAGTGGAAAGTTTCAAACAAAGTAATTTGAAATACCAGTAAAGGCTAAGTTGATTTAAAATGTGACAAGTGTTGACTGAAAAAAATTCCAAAGTAATTATTAGGTCTGGTCACATTAGGAGTGCTAAGCTGAAGTTACATTATCTAGCTGACTGATACAACTTGTTACACCCCTTACCTGACCAGTAGCTCCGCCTGCTCCCATCATGCCTCCGCCCATATTAGGTTGTCCAGGCCCGCCCATCTGTGGCATCTGACCTGGTACATTCATTTGATTGGCGCCTGGCTGCTGCATCTAAAATAAAAACGACAAATCCTTAATTGAATTAGTCAAGTGTGTAGTTTCACATTCCGGCAGACAACTTATGATTTGTACAACTCAATCTTTAGAGGAGGAGACAGAAAGAGTGTACCTTATTGCTATTTTAACCCAAATATGTTCCTTTTTATTTTATTTTTTTGCAATAACTACTAACAAGGCTGTCATATAGAAAACAGACTCTTTTAAGCAGTGCCACCCCTAAATAAACAAGAAGATATAAGAAAAGCAGCAAACATTTCCGAAAATTGCAATCCGACAGTTTTGTGTTGTACATGTATTTCGGTTTTGTTCAGAAAAATTCTTAAATGTATTATACAAGCCAAACCATTTTTAATTATAAAATTAAAATGTCTGTTACATATGTAGATTTTATGAGTATGTTAGGCAATAAGCAAACATGATATTTTACTATAATGTACACAAACACACTTATGAAAATGGCCAGGGTAAAAACACAAAACTGTCATTATTATATACAAAACATGAAAACACTCTATGTACCCAAACCACACTAAAATCTATTTATAGTCATGTTTATATGCAGGTTCGAAACTATGGAGATCTCTCCCTCTAAAGAAATCGTCTGTTTAATCCACAAATAACTTAAATCGAAATATTCATTACAAAAAATACATAATCATATAAAAATAAAAAATATATAATTTGAGAATAGTTATTAGATAAATACAAGCGAGTTGTCATTTAATACAAACTTTGATGGAACAAAAAGCATCCAAATTGAAAGACTGAATGAGCTTTTCAACAAAACATTGCAGGTTAAAGTCATGTTCATTTCGCTCATCTTTTAAATTGAAAATATTAACTACAAAATATTTCATTATTGAAGTGAAAATGTGAAGAATGTTATGAAATTCAAGAATAATAAGATAAAACTTTGGTTGGTAAACAAACTTGTTACATTGCACAGTACATAGACCCATGTAGTATGAAGCAGCAAAGTCTTCTTTTGTTCGCAACTTTTGATGGTAGTTTTGATTGAAAAGACAATTTAACACGAGGGAAATGTGGATCCCGCATTAAAGCCGTTTTTATATATATTTTTCTCGTAATTTTTCAACAAAAATGAATGTTTCTTAGTACAATGTAAACCCTACTGTTTGACGGTCACAATGTCAGTGTAAAGGTCTCAACCAAAGCAACAGTGTGTGTGAGTATGAAGTAAATCTGTCAACTGAAAAACAAAACTTTGAACACAAATTGTTAAAGACCAATGTTGAATATGAAGGTCATCTGAAGGTCAAGGTCACAATGCTACATGTTGGTGATAAGGTCTTGACTTTAGCAACATTGTGTGTGAGTATGAAATAAATCCATTGACTAATGACAAAGTTATTACAGTAATTCAAAACTTAAACGCAAAATTATAGTTGTTAAAGAACAATGTTAAATGTCAAGGTCATCTGAAGGTCAAGGTCATAATGATGCATGTTTGTGAAAAGGACATTGACCTAAGCAACAATGTGAGTGAGTATGAAGTAAATCGGTTGCCTAATGAAAAAGTTATTAGAGGAAAACGAAACTTTAACGCAAATTGTTAACGACGTACGTCTGCCCTCCACCATTGCGGATGGATTCACCAATCTATAACCCGAAATTTTCTTCAAAACATTTGGCTAATAATACCAGTAATTTCTGACCAACAAGTCATTTCACAGCTCTGACTGCATGTATAACCATCACAATAAGAAGACAATCACTGGAATCAAACACTGAGATGTATGTAATCTTTAAAAAAAAAATAAAAAAAATTTGTTGTCAAGGTCATTGAAAAAGGGTTTCTTTTGTGTAAAACAGACACAATACCACACATATTAAATAATTAGGAAAAACATGGTTAATGTGTTTAGACTTTGAGAAACAAGGATGTCACAAACAACAACACTGGTGAGACAATATCTAGACAACTTTCATAACAAATGAGCACAAAATGCTGTCATGAAAACTGGACACGAAATTTTATGTGACCTTAAATCCTATCAAAAGAAAAACGTGCATGCATTGAATAGGAAATACGCACACAATTTCAAAATTTCAATTGTGTTGATTTTGATTATTATTTCACGCCTTTTAAATTAAGCAAAGCTGCTGTACAGCGATTGTACTAATAAGACATTTTGTATTATTTCTGCAATTCGTGAGTGTAAGAGCAAACGTGTTCAAAGTGCTATTGAATCAGGAAAGCAGATAGGACCCTTTTGCACTCTTTATCACAAAATCCCGCCAATTTTATTTTTGAGTCAATAAAAGAAAAAAAAAAGGTTCAAACCTGATCACTAGAAACGGCATTTGGTAGAGGTAAAGGACTACCTATCAGCTTAGCTTGAGTCTAAAAATACATGATGGTAAACCAGTGTAGACAGAAGACAAGAATCTCATATAGGAGACATAATAAAGGCCATAATGACTTAGATTATTTGTTTCCAGTCTATATATATATCGGAAAACTCCTAAAACCACGTCCGCCTTACAGTACATGTTGAATATATCTAGAAGTACTTCCCTTGTATTTAAAGTTTCAGACAAAAAAAATAATCTTGTTTTTTAATTGAAATGAAACTTGTGCAATGTTAATTTGTTTATAGTCTAACAAAGATGTGTCCTCCTTTCTCAATATTAAAAAAAACAAACCATGCAAAAGAAGACATGAAAACTAATTAAAATTAACAGTTCACTAAAAATAACAGTTTTACAAAAAGTAACAGTAACAATTCCACTAAAAGTTACAATTTCAATTAAAAATAACAGTTTCACTAATGTACAATTTTACCAAAAGTAACAGTTTTACTCAAAGTAACAGTTTAAAAGTAACAGTAACAGTTTCATTCAACGAAAGTTTTACCAAAAATAACAGTTTCACTAGAAAGAAGTAACATTTTCACTAAACCCAGTTCGTTTCACTAGCGGGTTAATATCTCTACATACCCGCTGTTTATGCTGTGTAATAACTTGCCGTATTCCATTGACCACACCACCTTGATCGTTAGGTATAAGGCCAACAAAACTGCGTCTTTTGTTACTGAACAGTAAGAGAAGCACACGTATATCACAGGCGGCATTTGTTGGGAAGTGGACACAGCCAGCCTGGAATACAATAATAATAATAATAATAATAATAACAATATAATAATAACAATAATAATAACAAGGCAGTCCAAAGGAAGGCTATATCTCCGCCGTTTATTTTTTGTAAACATTTAGTTTTTCTCTGAACCTGACTTGTACGTTGAACCTGACCAAAATTGTACACTACCACTGGTCAAGAATGGGAAAGTAGGAAATACAAGTTGTTTGATCTCGTGTGACTTTGAGGTATGGATCCGGGTCAAGGTCACTGCACATCGTCTCAATGAGAACAACATTTGTACCAAGTTAGATGGTAATCCGTCTATGCATACATAAGTTATAGAGCGGACACTAAATGTTACGGACAGAAGGACGGACGAACGGACGAAGTGCATTCTTATAATCCCCTCCCTACTACATGGCAGGGGATTAAAAACTTAATGTATGGCACTACATATATATTAATGATAGGGAAAATGAAACTGATAAAATGCATTGTAAAATAGAAGAGCTGAGAAGAACTTACAATGTATTCACTGATGAATGGGCTTCTGACCAGATCTCTCCTTACAGATACTTGACCATTATCTCTATCCAGGAAGAAATAATCCACACCACTGTTAGTTCCATTGATGAGAGTGAAAGTCACAACATCCTGCAAATATAAAACAAGTACTTTATTCAATCTAGTCTTTATCTTCTTGTGAATGTTATGCCAGATTATATACATGTGGTGCAAAATAATGTAAAAAAAATATGTTCTAAACAAGTCAGGATTTCAGAACTAGAAAAGTATTCATTTGTTACTAATTTCTTTGTACTGAATTCAAATCTAAGAACGTAAATTTTAGCACTAATTTTGGACTTATCTTGATAACGAGGTTTTTGTTGTTGGATTTTAACACCATATCAGTTATATACTCAAGACAGCATATACTAAGTTTACCTCAGCTTTCCTGATTTCTTAATATGTTATAGTATATACAAACTTAAATATATATTACATACCTACTTTCTAACCCAGTCCTTAGTTTTTACCTACTTAGCTACCTTAGAATGCTGTTGACAGTCAATTGATTAACTTAAAATCACACAAAAAGAGCCAAGTTTTTGGTAAGAAACATTTCACATTTTCACATTCTAGTAAGCATTAATTCATGTAAAGTGAAACCCCTCTAACCAGACCATCTCGGAACCAGACAAAATGTTCAGTTTAGAGGGAATACCAGTTTACAATGGTTATTTATATTTTGTAAATTTGGGACGAAACGCTATGTTCCGTTTAAAGGAGCAACCAGTATAGAGAGAGTCCAGTAAATTTGGAGGGGTTTTACTGTATATAATAACAATTGTGTTTAATAAATACCATTAATTGAACACATGATTGGTTAAAATTAAAAGATGTGAGTACGGTATGTAGATTTGTGGATGATGCACTTACGTTGTCAGGATCAATGGCATCTACAGCAATGATAGAGCTTCCAATGGGTGTGGTCTCTGGGATGGTGATCTGGTAAGTAGCAGACGGGCGGAAGATTGGTCCTGACTCATCTCGAATAACAGTGATTATAACCTCGGAATAGTCTTTGGCATCTGGGTAGGCAGTGTCGTACACCAAAATATCCAGCTAAGAAAATATTAACAAATATCCAGCTATGAAAACTTCCAACAAATGAATGATTTCATTATAGAAATTTGAAAAGCAAAAGGGCTTCTTTTTACTCTAAACACTATAAGCTATCAGGAATACAAGATGGGTTTTTTACCAGTTTATTAACAAACTCTCTTTATCAGACCAGAACATACCTTTGATCAGCCTTATGCAACAAAAGTGCATCTTAACAATTCTCTAACTTGACTAAACAAAGATACAAAGATTTCAAAACGTGAATAATAGATATAACTATTGAATAAACGTTGTTTTGTTAATTGAACTGGTTTGTGTTTTAATGTTTCGTCGTACCGTGTAAGACTGTCTGTTAAGTCCATCCTCTCTCAAGCTTCTGATCACACTGATGTCTCCAGTAGTAGAGTTGATGTAGAAGAATGATTGCGCGGGGTAGACGCCATATGACTCAAATCTCAGAGATCCCTGTATCAAATCATGTAAAAAAGTTCAATAGAATGCTTACTGTGACTGACAAGTGGTTTTGGATGCAGAACAAGTGGACGTTTTGAAGTCTGTAAAGCTCTTTTCTTGTTTTTACCATACCATATGAGAAGCAGGACAAGATTAGTTAGGTTTGAACCGGTTTCAGGTATTAAAATTGTAGTAGTATTAAATTGGCCAATGTTACAAATTTATACTAATTAAGCATGTGCTGTATATAGAAATAGAGTAGTTGACACACTGCATCTAGATAGAATTTCTTAATACAGTTAATACAGTTTAGAATTTCTTAACAATATAGCTATGAACAAGTATAAAAAATGCGGATCGTTACCTGTAGATCGTTGTCTCTAGCTTCAACACCGGTATAGATAATTTCATTGAATCTGTTCTCACTGATAGATAGGCCATAAGGTTCATTGACAAAGAACGGTGGGTTTGTGTCCCTTATAACATTGATAAACACATTGGCATCATCAGTTCTCTCTATAATACGCTGATCTGTGGCTCTCAAGGTAAGCTGCAAAAACATACAACATTTTAATGGTATAAGAGAGTGGGAGGTTCAATTAATGCAGTAGTAATTCCACGTTTTATCAGATTAAAATAAAGCCCCTAGTTGTGTTTAATCATTAAATATAACATCCATGTAAATGTGAACCTTTAAAAAAATATGAATACTTATATTTTATTGAATTTTGGTGGTAGGTAATGAGACGAAATATTGTGAACAAACAATTCTGATAAGTCAACTTAGCTACTTTCCCTAAATTCAATAGTTCAACTTTGTTTAAAACTGAAATAATGTGTTAAGGCTGATTCAATAATCCACTTACTGTAAATCGTGTGATCTGTGTGTTGATGATGGACCTGCGCAGGTAGATATTACCAGTATCCGGGGTAACATAGAAATATTCTAGCGCTGTAGCGTCTCCTAACAAGGAGTATCGGACAATATCCTGGAAAAACAATGAATGCAAAGGTCTAGAATGTTTTAACATAATGTCTCATTTAAACAAAATCTGTATAGTTGTCGAAGTGCAAACTGTCATGTGGTGAAAGGTAAATAGTAAATAAGAAAACAAGGAGAACTACTGATGAAATACATACATATGATGGTTCATAAATGTTACCAGTGTTATCACGAGGAACTAAAACTATACATAAAAGTTGCAGCAGACGGACATTCTCTAATATTACTGAGATATACTAGTATGTTTACCCCATCTGGATCTACAGCAGTCGTGTTGACAACCAGAACGCCAAGCTCGTATTTATCAGAGATGGTTCTGGAATAGGGGTCATTAATGAACTGGGGTCCACTTGGGTTCTGCAGAACTGAAATGGTCACGTTGCTCTCGTCAAATCTTGCCAAATCAGCGCTGTCATAGGTTCGAACACGGAACTGAAAATAAAGACAAGGAACAGTAAGATTAAACAATGGCTCTATGCAACATCAACAACTACTCTCAGTATTAATAAGATCTTGAATGTATGACAGCGCGGCAGACTGAAAAAGGCATATTCCAAATAATGTAAGCCTATGATTGGTAAAATCAAAACACTAAAAATTGTAATCAAGAGTAAAACTCAAAATTCAACTTAAAACATTTAATTTCTTCTTGAAATACAAAGCTCGACTTTAAATCATGAACTTATCAGAACTGAAAAATTTATAAAGAAAGAAATAGCACAGTTACAGAAAAGAATGAGGAATTAAGACTTACAGAATAGACAGCTGGTCCGTAATACAGATTGTCGTACTGCAATGTGACAGCGCCAGTAAATCTATTGACATCGAAAGGATAGCTTGTAGTAATAGCCTCGTATATCATATCACCAGCCTGATCATTATCCCTAGCTGTCACGGTCAACACGGTGTCGCTAAGAAGGAAGGTTTCCTGAATGGTTCGTTGGTAAGGCTCATTGACGAAAATAGGTGGGAACTGGTTACGAGTGATAGTAATTGTGCCAGTACTGTTTGCACAACGCTGGGGTAAACCATTGTCACAGGCTCGAAGTCCTAACTGCAAATAAAAGGACAAATCTCCTGTTTAAAGAATGAATATCACGCTGCAGTTCACCAATAGCACAAGTTCGGAGCCCTGTATGTGTACTTCTGTCATTCAACAGTACACTATAGTGAAAAATGAGCTAATGAATGATGTGGACACTAGTTTATTTGTTACTATTTCACTTAAACAGTACAGTTGATTAGGAAATATACATTTAAGAATAGAAAAATGTTTCGTTTTAGAAAAAATATTTGTAATCAGTCAATCCATACATTTTGATGTTGTTGTTAAACCTGATAATTAGCTAAATACACTTGAATCAAGAAACCATTTGGCAATATTTAGCAGTTTTCTTTTTCTTCAACTTTTTCGTAACTAATTTGAAGGAACATCAATTAAGAATGCCAATTACTGATTATCAATCTGTATTGACAACTGGTCGTTACATCTTTTTAAGGTAAGGACAGACTACTAGAATTAAAAACCATCGGGTAATTGTGGATGTTTGTAAGCATTATACGATCAAGGTTAATAAAATAAGAAGTACATATAAACTGCATAAATCATTACGAGCACGATAGGATCAAAATCAATATAGTAAGAAAGCGTCTGAAAATGCAAAAAATATGATACGATCAAGGTTAATAAAGTAAAAAGTGATTGAAACTGCATAAATCCATCCTTGACATTTGCAACACCCATCATGTAGTATGTTCTGCCATGCACTTACAACGTATTGGTCAACTCCATTGCTGACCACTGACCTACGGAGCCAGATGAGACCTGTGGAACTGTCAATGTAGAAGGCAAAGTCACTGAACTGTTGATTGGTTCCTCGCTCAAACTGGGATGTGATGTAGTAGCTGATGACATCCTATAGAAAGAAACAATTCCAGTATTTACACAAAGGTGTATCCAAATTGTGACATTCTACATATCAGGTATGTATTATTATTATATATCATCATGCAAAATTTGTGAAGGTGAAAAGACACTGAAGAAATAAGTCACACAATTATAATTATAGGTGAATGGCAAGCATTGAGCATTGACATTTGGCCTATTTAAACATAGGCAGTGTTATAGAGTACTTATGTGTGGTAAGAAAGGTCATTTCAACATTAATATTCTGTGCTTTAAATTTGGTTTCACACTTGTCCGCCCTATTTCAAGGTAGTCTAAAATTACATGTGACTTCGCGGCTCAATGCTCGTTGTTTACCATAGAGCAGTATGAGCCCAACATCTTGGCACTACCATAAGTGAACATTAAAATGACATAAAGTGAATATTCTTACATTTGCATCTTGGTCTGTTGCTGTGACATTGAGGACAACTGTTCCCAGATTTGTTGTCTCCGAGATGGTGTTGCTGTAGTTGGGCAGCGTGAACTGTGGGTTGTTAGGGTTACGGATGATACTGATCACCACAGACGATGTGGCCACCTGGTTGGGTCGAAGGTTATCGATAGCAGTTACCCTGGCAACGTAGACCGAGGCAAAGTTTCCATCTAATCGTAGGTTCCTTGTGGTGGAGATTATACCTGTGACTGTGTCCAGACGGAAGAAGCTCTGAGTCGGGTAGTCTCCAATTAGAGAGTATCGGATGCTTCCCTACAATATAGCATTGACATCTTTTTATTGAATGATCATAAAACTTTACACATCAAAGACCATCTAGAAAGCATATACATGTACTGAGGTTGCTAAAAAGAATATCCAATATCAATACAAACTAACATTTCAGGTGTCAATGGAAAAAAGATTTTGGAGACCCTAGAGACAAAAGTAAGCATTGCAAAAGAAACTTGACATACCAGGTATATGCATTTAATAAGTGTAAATTGTTTGTTGTTTTTTACTGATAGAACTTCAGGGATTTGTTTAAAAACTTGAAAAAATGCCTTTGACATAGTTGTTATAGTCTACACAACAACTTTCTATTATCAGGAGTCATGATGCTACATATATTACAGAAGTGTTAAAAAGTTACTGAACTTTGATATTCAGTTTGTTTTCAGGAAATTTGAAGGAGAATAATGACTTCCTGTGTAATCTTTCCCAGTGCTGTTTAAAACAAATAACAATTGTTGTACATACCACCAAGTCGTTATCAGTGGCGTTCACATTATAGATGGAGCTATCGATGTTGGTGTATTCACTAATGGTGACAGAGTATGGAGTATTGATGAAGAAGGGAGGGAACTGATCACGGATCACAGTGATGAAAGCTTCTACAAAACCAGTCCTTGATGGATTACTGTTGTCATTGGCAACAATTGACATCTGAAACACAAACACAGAACTTTCAAGATATTGTAAAAAAAGCATAACAAAAAGACAAATATAACAATAACAATAATTGATAATAAAAAGCATATTACAATCTAAACATTTTTTGATAAATCTATTGAATGTAGTAAGGTTCTGCCAATACTAGGAAATACTAGTCGACTTAATGGTTCAACTAGTTTTACACTAAGCTTACATTAGTATTAGAGAGAAAAAAACAATCTACAAAAGAGTATAATGTCTTTTTGTGTGAATCGTGAAGACACTTGCTCCTTATTAAAAAATCCTAATGAACTGAATACCATACGACAGGTTATCTTAGTTTGAATACCTACCCTGAATTCTGTTCTGCTGCTTGACAGTAAGTATTGTCTAACACATATAACTCCAGAATCAACGCCCAGGGAGAAATATTCCAGGGTGTCGGACTCACCAGTTGCAGAGTATGTGATACGGTCCTGTAAAACAATATCACAATGTAAAGATCACGGTCCTGTAAAACAATATCACAATGTAAAGATCACGGTCCTGTAAAACAATATCACAA
>ENA-OREC01002222-OREC01002222.1-marine-metagenome-genome-assembly--contig:-NODE-2222-length-10548-cov-14.608251_pt1 | contig 10548 bp, 6 predicted proteins | sample MGYA00248626_ERZ508543 | MGnify/ENA primary metagenome ERZ508543 (study PRJEB26211, sample SAMN05518279) | marine metagenome | isolation source: Puget Sound, Washington, USA | host: Bankia setacea...
CTTGATTTTATTGAATTTGTAGGTTTACATTTTCAGCTTTTTGTATACCATAGTATATCCTTTGTATATAATGCAAGTTAAAAAACACTCCACCATGAGACACAGTATATAAGTAGTGTTGGTCATAACTTTATCACATGATGGTATATTTATAATGTTGCTTTTGTGTTGTTTTGGATTTTTGTTGTACAATCATTTTGTGCTTGCAATAAAGTATAATACTATTCAACCCACATTCTCTTTCATTTTTATATTTTCTAAGATATGTTTCCAATTAATACAAACAAGTAAAGGTCAGCATTGAGCCACGCAGTCACTTGTAATTTTAGACTATCTTGAAATAGGGCGGTTAAGTGTTGGAGATTCTGTCGAAAACTTCAGATCAGTATATACATATTGCACAATAAATATAGAAACAACAAATGACTACTTCTTGACAGTGGAATGATTTTAATTTGTTCTAATAAAATTCTTCATGTTATTACATAGAACATCATTGACAAGATATGTTTAATTGACAACTTATCACACACATAACAAGAACACATGGTCAAATTCATACTCAACTATTCATTAATATGACATATACAATGATGAAATAAATAGTCAGCATAGCACTATAGTTTATAAATCATAGTATTATTAGTAACATTGCCAAAACGAACCAACCATTTACATTACATCATTGACTATTAATACTTTAATCACTAAGCCCTTTTAACAAGCGGTGGGGAGATTAAAGAAGCTTATTCTGTCTCTCTCGAAATGTATTTTGGATACCAGGTTAGTTGATTGATCATGGATCTGCATAAACTAATTATGTGCATACATGTCTTAATAGAACATATAGGCAAAACAACTGTGGTTTGAGGCCATATTATATATATTTTCTAATTGTATCAAGCATGGTCAACCAATACAAGGAATGCAAGGAATGCAAGGATGCATGACGGTCAAACCATGAATTAGAACAAATACAAGCACAACTCAAAGTAACAGAAACGCGGCAGTTAATGCAACACATGGTACTTAAACAAGTGAGTTTATATACTTTTAATTAGGTGTGTTAATTAAATCGGAATAAAACGAAAACAGAAGCGAAACTAGCTCCATGTTTTATATAACAAATACTTCGCGCCACACAAACAAGTACATTTAAATTCAAGTAACACGACATTTGATGTTCGTACACATGATAACGCTGCACACTGAAAGCATATTCACTTTTAACTCTTCGGTTGACTAACGAACTATGACTTTGTTCAAGCGTAATCTCATTAATTCGAATTATGTTTAATCCTTCGGGACCTCGAATTAAAGAAGTTTGACTGAACACATCACCACCGCTCACTTTTATCACTTACAGCTTCATACTTGAATGATTACATATATCGGCTGATATAAGTAGTGAGTTATGTTGTAAATGAAGGTAGACTACCAGGTAAACTATGGATGCCTTATCATTGCATTTATGTTTTCAACTGAATGAGGATCCGATAAATAATAAAGGTAAGTAACATTTGTTTTCAAATAACTGCAAATTGTTAACATTTATTAATAACGAAAGAGGTGTTATCATAAATTGCAATATAATTGATGATGATAATGACGATGACGAAGACGAAGACGAAGACGAAGACGAAGACGAAGACGAAGACAATGATAATGATAAACTTGAAGAATATAATGAACATGGTGATGGTTATAATGAGTTACAGTATACTTTACACGAGGTAGCATTTACAGTTTTAGTATCAGTTGATAACATCGTGTAAGTCCACAAGCATCTCTCGTAAGAGACCAGCCGTGGCCAATGCCTGGTATTAAATAACAACTTGATTATTGGACACTGTTATAGAAAATATGTAATATACATCGTTGCTATTTTGAAATGTAACAAACACAGACTATATGGTCCCATGGTAAAATAACTATTCCACCATCCTTTATACTAATACTATAGGAACATATATGTAGATATAGTGTTTGAAAAAACGCCATTGTCATTTTCATTGTTTTATCATTGTCATTGTTTTGTCCTTGCCATCGTTTGCATTTGGTGTGTTACTATCGTTGTTTTATCATTTTCAATGTTTTTCATTGTCATTGTGTTGTAGTTGTTATGTCATTGTCGTTGTTTTATCATTGTCGTGGTATTGTCATTGCCATTGTTTTGTTATCGGTGTGTCATTGTCGTTGTTTTATCATTGTTATTGTTTTTGTCGTTACCATTGTTTTGTAATTTATTTGTCATTGTCGTTGTTTTATTATTGTTATGTCGTTGCCATTGTTTTGTATTTGTTTTGTCATTGTCGTTTCTTCCCCATTGTTATTGTTTTTGTCGTTGCCATTGTTTTGTATTTGGTGAGTCCTTGTCATTGTTTTATCATTGTTATTGGTTTTGTCATTGTCATTGTTTTGTTATTGGTGTGTCATTTTCGTGTTTTATCATTGTTATTGGTTTTGTCGTTGTCATTGTTTTGTAATTGATGTGTCGTTGTCGTTATTTTACCTTTGTTATTGTTTTTGTCATTGCCATTGTTTTGTAACTGTTGTGGCATTGTCGTTGTTCTATCATTGTTATTGTTTTTGTCGTTGCCATTGTTTTGTAATTGATGTGTCGTTGTCGTTGTTTTATCATTGTTTTGTCGTTGCCATTGTTTTGTAATAGGTGTGTCATTTTAGTTGTTTTATCATTGTTATGGATTTTGTCATTGTTTTGTTATTGGTTTGTCATTGTCGTTGTTTTGTCATTGTTTTTGTCATTGTCATTGTTTTGTAGTTGGTGTGAAATTGTCGTTTTTTTGTTTTGTTTTTGTCATTGCCATTGTTTTGTAATTTTCATTGTTTGTCGTTGTGTTGTGATTGGTGTGTCATTGTCATTGTTTTGTCATTGTTTTGTTATTGTTTTGTCATTGTTTTTGTAATTGATGTATCATTTCATTGTCATTGTTTTTTCATTGCCACTGTTTTGACATTGTCATTGTCTTGTTAGTGTTGTGTCAATGACATTGTTTGTCATTGTAATACATGTACTCACTTTACGTATAAGTGTCCTGAGTTGTTGCTATGCGTATTGACACATGACCTTTCCTTACTCGTGTACTACTCCTTCTAATACCAATATATAAAGTAGAGAAAGTTAATCTAATTATAACGCACACTTATAGATAGCGTACAATTGATTAAATTGTAATACACCTGCAAGAGTGAATATACGAGTGTAACATATATGTATTATACATTGTAATATATTGTTAATTTAGTTGTAACACACATATCAGAGTGTACTTGAGTATGCATGCAGCTATGTGAGAAACATCTCTTATGTTTAAAGTGTTACAAAGTTATCATTCAACGTCTTAGCTGGGGTATGAATGTCATACTTGTTTGAAAACGATCAGCTTCAATGACGGTGTATGCCGCCTTTGTAAACCCTTTACATATATATGTTTACTTTGGCTTTCGAATTTGAGCTAGATTGACTTCGTTTCCAAAGTGTGTTCACTTATAAACAACATAATGAATACGCACATTTAAATAACAGATAAGATACAGAGGAAAATAAAATGAGAGTAATGGTTCAGTTAATGTTATTGGCTATTAAACTATTTGAACACGTTTGAGTTATGTGGCATTACTTTTTGTACGTATTAGATAGTCAGCAGGGCAGGTAATTATAATATAAAATAGCCAATCAATAAAGGTTTCAAACAGGTTGTTAAGGTTCAGGAAAATTACCTGGCCTAATGATCACAAGAGGTGTATACAATAATCCACACTTTATCTAGTTACTGTGAAGCTAAACTATTTTAGACCACGGCTGAAACAAATCAGCCAATCGTTAACAAGTATATCCGTTTGATAAATCCCGTAGAGCACACTTTGTTGTTGCCTATTTCAACATGAATTTCCTCGTGTGACACGTGAACACTTTGACATGGAAAATCAACTGAATACTTGACAGTTACAACATAAATAAAACCATCGCATGCGTGGTCATCTAGTGTAGAGTTAATTACACGATTCGGATAGAAATCATAAAATGAATTGCTTCGACTGGCATTAGTTTTTTAGACAACGGGGTTGATAAATTGTGTACGAAACTACAACAAATTCGTTGAGCCTGATCAGTAGTTCAATTTTTTGTTCAGCACACAACTTAGCAATAGAAGAAGGAAAATATAGAAATCAGGAAAGAAATAATAGAATTTGTTAATAGTGTAACTTACATATGATCGAAAATGAATATCACTTTTTACTAATATGTCCCTCTTACACAAAACTTCGGAATACGCATATACCTAGATACTATAGAACTTGGCCAACAATAACTAAATTTGAATTATTGATAAACACTAATTCTGAAATGAAAATATGTAATATTGTAACTTTTCTTTATCATGCTTTCAAAAAGAGAAACTCACAACAGTAATATATCAATTATGTACCAACATTATGCATTATACCATTATGTACATATTTACCATGTTGTTCATGTTTTGTTCATGCGCTTCATGCTTTTCATATGTATTGTTTATGGCGATGAACATGTTTGTTTATGCCAAATAAAATCTTTTGACTTGACTTGGCTTGACTTGATAAAGTAATTATAATAATAATAATAATATATTTTATTCATACTTCATTTAAGGAGGAAGCTTACTTGACGTGTATTGTCAATCTGACGTAAGGGTGTTAGCAGTGCATTATTACAAAACTAAACTAAACTATACAACTCATTTACTGGTACATTTAAATGAGAGTAAAAAATACACGACGTTTAGTGGTGAGTGTAAACAGACACAATTAGGTTGTTCATAAAGACTGTTTGTATAATTTCAAGGAGATTTGAAATATTTTACTGAAGAAGCAATTTTCAAATATTCAGGAATAGAATTCCAATTCGAAGTTCCTGAAAACATAAATGATCTTTTAAATAATTAAAGTCGCTCAATATTTCTCCACCCAAGTTGTTCAGTTTTGCTATTGTCACATGTGAACGATATAAACACAAATGCAAGGACGTGGAGATATATCATGCCATGCTATTTTTCTAGTTTTAACACACGAAATACACGAAACCCACGAGCTCAGTTTTGGACCATATCTTAGGAAATGTTTGTTTAATGGGTATGTTAAGGCTTACTGGATTTTTTGTATAAGGAATAAGAGACAGTCACGCTAAATAAACATACACTTGAATATCTGTGGTGTAAGTCAGATAGATATCTCGTAACTGTTGGCTATGAAATGTATCGTATCGCTGCGCTCGCCTGTAAATTACATACACAACGGTTACTCGTGGTCTATCCTATACACAAAACCAACATCATTTCGCCTTATAAGCACACACCGGTATCGTCATTTTTCATCATTTCGATTTTCGACTTTGAGATAAAGCGACGGTCAGTTCTATGGTAATGTGGTCTGGTTTATGTGACAGTTTTACTTTTGAGGTCAACACTATGAGGAATCAATCACACACACTGTTGAATTTGAAATAGTGATATGTTTGTGGTCTAGATTGTATGTTGGAACAGTTAGCAAATGACAAAATAACACGAACGTTTTATGACATACAACTTCAAAAAGAATAAGTAAAACGCCTAGTATCGATGTATGGCTTCTACCAAATCAACCGTGTCAATGCTTGTTAAATATTAAACACACTAATCATTATCAAATGTATTCTCTTGTGAACTCTCACATGCTCACTCAAATACTAAAGATCACACACGTATAGCATATGTATGTAACAAACGGTTTGAGTCCAAAGGGGAAAAGTAACTGTGTGTTAAGGTTTGTTCAGCGAAGTTTGGTTTGAAGTCATGTTCACATATAAAGAGAACGAAACAGAATAGAAGATACGATAGCGGGCAGCAATATAGCATGTTAGTATTTCTATATACACGCATGTACCCAAGCACACCTTACCGAACTGGGCATGTCGCCGGAAAGTGTTCCCATCTTCAACTTGTCAAACCGGCTTTGTTTGAGCTCACATTTACTGTTACCAAAAATGGTCCAGAAAGGCCCTGATAAAAAATCTCATCTTCTTTGCGTTCACACATGTCTACACGCTCACCATGGACACATCGATGGAAGAAGTCGTCTGCTTCAGTTATTCTATCTCTCTGTACATAGGTTTATTTTAACTCGTTTAACAGTCACTTCGAATATATACACTTCGTTCACGACAAAAGCCAACGTTAACAAACAACATTATCCCATTAACTATCTTATGAACTTTTTATGTTGACAGGTGTGTGGGCAAACGTTCAGCAAGTGATAGCAGATGTTACTGAAAACCCAGAAGCGCCTGTGTGTGTGGATATACCAAACGGGGACAAACTTCTCGTAACGTCCAGTGTAGATAACAGGTAAAGTGAGTCTAAAACAATCTTAAGAAGCGACTATGTGTTCACATTTGCGCGTAGGTATTTCTTGTGGTTTACATGGCTACGTGTGGGGTAATTAGTAAAGAGGTCTGTAGAGGTAGAAGGTCTTTACCAGCGTTTTGATTTTGACATTGTATATCTAATAAATCAGCTCAATAAATAATTAATGAACTATGTTATAACCATTATCAAATAACTTAAAACATTTTACATACTATAACAACAATACACCGATGATAGTGGTTGTATTTTTCAGCCACTTTGTGTTTCACGTGTATCAACATGGGCTCGTTACAATAGACATACAAATCACGTGTAAAACTGGCTGCAACAACCACGTTCTGGAACAGGGTGTCGCATACGCGGTAAGACTATATATAGTTACATCATAACTAATTACATGTTTCACTTTATTTAAGTTTCAAAATTTAAAGTTTATTGGCTAACACACACTTGTTTCATTGCCAAACACAACCACCCGATGGTTTGCAAACACGACAAGTTCATTACAATAGTACATGTTTATAAAGATAGGGTATGTTTGTCAAATGGAATGAAATGTATTAATGAAAATAAATGTTTTACATATAATGCGCACTGACAGTTGTAACTGCTTGTAGAAAGTCAAGAACATAGAAGACCAGATAGGACATATCTTTGGAGACGCTTGTAAATTCACACGAAGGTAAGAAGTTACCCGATCAAGACCAATCATTCAACAAAATCACGCCACACCAGACTTAGATTGCATTAAACGACGACCGCAATAGTCGGTGTTATTTAACGGACGGGCTAATTATTCATAAAATTGAAACCACGTTCTAATACGTTCCTCGAACCAACCGGGACTAAGCAATGAAGGTAAAGTTTCTTATACATGGAAACAACGGTTGTCGTTGATGGGGCACGATAGACATAATGTTTATGCTACAGTTGATACGACAAAGTTGTTACGTGACAGCAACATAGAATAAAGTAACCAGCAACAAACTGTTAACAAGAACAATATTTGATTACGAAAAGCAGTAATACAGTTTGTGATAATGATGAAAGTAACAATACCGTACAGTTAAAATAGTCCAAACTGATTACAAATGTCTCTGATCCTGGCGAATATGTCCACTTAGATATGCCACTTTCAGCACTTTGATTTTCCGAAATAAATCCACATAGCACTTCTCTTCACAAAATAAAGTTAATCCCACAGAAATTCCTCATGTTGTTCAAATACTGTTTAATATGGGAAGTAAACAATATAGTTTTCATTTGAACGAGGAATGTACCAGATGTTTAAAGAATATTAAGAAGTTACATACTGGAAGAAGAGATTTCTAGAATGTACATGATTTAAAAAGAATGGTTATTTACCAGTTTACCAGCACCTATCAAGCGAGGACGGAAGTGTCCTTATTTTGTGTACGGCGATGGTTCTCTGTTTGAATATGAAGCTTTGGAACTCGTGCATGAAGTGACGTCACAATGGCAGAATGTCAAAATCTATAAAAGTCCAGAGTTTGGAAACATGCTTGTGCTGGATGATGATATAAGTGAGTTGCATACTACAGTGAGAGAGTATTTAGTATTGAAATGAAAAGGTTCGGTGCGTTCAGAAGGCAAATTATAGCACTGTTTTGATATAACAAGTATTTTCCAATCCGAAATCGTTCAACATTGACTAATCCTTAAAGAGAATATAACGTCAATTATAGTTGTAATTAAATACATGCCCTTTTTAGTGTTGTATATACATTGCGATTCGGGGAAACATAGAGACAAATCAAATCTCGGTTTCTTTCCAATTAATAAATGTTCGAAGTATTAATAAAAAACAACAAATAACAACATTGACATTAACAGATATATTAGTACAGGTTTTTTTCTAAATGCTTCATTGTATGACTGTTATCCACTACGTTCTGGAAGAGAGCAGATATTTAACGTGTTCCCCTATCCATGTGCTGTTATTACTTCAATGAGTATTTCAAAAACGTGTTTCCTTTACACTTCTTTGCATTTCAGTGATTGCCGAATCAGACGATATTTACACGCAGACGTTACTTGGACTCAACCGTAACGACTTCCGGAATAAGACGGTTCTTATTCTTGGCGGCGGGGATGGCGGCTTGCTGAACGAATTGCTGAAACAAGGGGCTAAACATGTTCTTATGGTCGAGATATCCTTTAAATCGTATATCTACTTGACGGCCTAAAATAATCGTTCAAAACTTAAATCTGTCTCTTCAGTTTCACATGTGCATGGCAAAAACGCCGAGTCGTGGAATTGTCTGGTCGCCAATATATCTTCATTATAAGTAACTTGTCTTTCTATTAATATCAGAGCCATTTGAATATATTACTGCCTTCTATTAGTTCCCATAACATGTAAAAAACGAGCTTTCAAATATTCACAATACTTATCGTTTTTTTTTCTCTATTGTCCATTCATTCACTTTTATACACAAATACACGTTTAAGCGAACATCATCGATACTAATTTAATAGGCTTTATAGATTTAACTATTTTTAAATTCATTTACCTAACAAGTTTGTGGGTTTAAACTGGAAATAACAGATCTTTCGTACGTGGGCCGAATATCCAGGCCTACGCGTAAATAGCTACCTCTAACTCAAGCATTTTTATAGTGTCTATCTCGGTTAATAATTATTCATCCGAAACTAAATATAATAACAATATTTCAAATAAATACATGTTCACGTACGATCCTATTTCAGCATACTAAACACACATGTACTTTGACAATAAACAAGTTCATAGGAAATGTACCAATATAAATAAACAGCCAAGGTCATTGACAAATACATTACACTTTGACGGGTTTGGGCTAAGGTATATTAAACGTGTACGGGTGAAACGCGCGGAAATGTTAAACTTGTTATTCACATTTTATTCAAATTAAAAACTATATAACACAACTATGACCAAGGATTAATCACATACAGATGTAGAGTGATTCACCTTTCTAGACATGTACAACATACACGTATGTAATTAAACTCATATTATAAGCCTACACGTGTTATACAGCTGTAGTGTTATTCATGCACATGCTTAGAACACAATATATAAATATACAATGCAAAGATACTTTTACATACACGTAGTTTAAACTGATACATACTTAATGGGATCCTGTTCCTTTTACTGGTTATTAAACATCAGCAATGAACGCAGTCTGGAATGGTACATACAGAACAGATCAACTAACAGTTACAACATAGTTTAGGCATACAATATGATAATACTATACCTACTGAATAAAATACATGCATCCATACCATCTTTGAGGGCCTTATGGAAGATTTACTATGTCAAATAACCTCCTTCGTTAAATATCGTGGTGAAAAGAATCTCTTAAATTCTTGCATCTTTTACATATGGACTTATTTGTTTGAAGTTTGTTTACTTGGACTTTTCATTTAGTCATTTTGTGTGTATATATAAACAAAACGGTGTCTATCTCATCTTTGCACAGCCGTATATACATGATATTCTCAATATAGAAAAGTATGTGTAAAGCCACCCTTTTTCAGAGTTAAAAGAGACAAATAAATCAATTCCACGTACATGTATTAATGTAAACACAGTTAGAACCTAGACGCAGATGTTAATCCAACTTTAAAAAACAAACTACTTTAAAGTAAGTGTACTTAAGCGAATTCAAGGAACGCCCACTAGTGTACAATAATCTACATCTGAGTAAAACATAACGATTACCACTCATGTCAAACTTAATGAAACCTTTAAAAATTACGATACCATCCCAGCTTTGTATAAATTATATCGACAAATACTGTTTGTTTGTATCGATCACGTTAAGTTTTCATGTGTTAGCTAAGTTTATTTTATTCTATCTTAATACTAAATTTGGTAGAATTTAGTTTCACTGTAGATGTTACATTGTATAATATGTAAGTACATGTAAAAGGTGCGTGTATTTTGCCTTAACCCTTTCATATATAGACAAAACAGTGTTGTCAGCAGCAAAACAACATTTACGACGACTATGCGGTGGTGCTTTAGATCAACTATCGGGAGACAATTATGAAGTGAGTTCATATTTTACTGTCCATGCAAACAAAGACATTGTAAGCTTGGAATTAAATCATCGACATTGATTGGCGGGCG
>ENA-OREC01002223-OREC01002223.1-marine-metagenome-genome-assembly--contig:-NODE-2223-length-10545-cov-12.414501_pt1 | contig 10545 bp, 2 predicted proteins | sample MGYA00248626_ERZ508543 | MGnify/ENA primary metagenome ERZ508543 (study PRJEB26211, sample SAMN05518279) | marine metagenome | isolation source: Puget Sound, Washington, USA | host: Bankia setacea...
ACACACACACACACACACACACACACACACATATATACGTTAATTTTTCGAAGAGGCAGTAACCTCCTGTAAGTACAGCGCAAATCGTTTTCTAGTTTCAGTCGGTCAACTATTGAATGTGTCTATGAATATTACCGGTCGTTAACTACAAATGGTTAACCATAAAGATCAAAGCGAAACAAACAACACCATAATGGTCTCTATCATGTTGTGAAATAGTTCGTTGACATTGCATTGGTTGAGTGTGCGGAGTGTACGATACTCAACATGCTCCGTGTAATCTGGATATACCATGTAGTTAAAATGTTCTCAACTAATCATCATATGATTATAAAGAATAAAGTGATTATCATTTTACAGTGATATGTATGTGTTTATTCTAACAACATAGTGTGTTTACGTTGTGCAATATTAACAAAACAAAATACTGTTACTGGTCATATATTTTTTATATTGCTGGCAATTCATTAAAACATAGCAACTGCTCATTTTCATTAAAAGAAAACAGACAAAACTCGAGTGTAATAAACAAAATATTTAAATTTACTACGTATATTTCCTATTGGTAACACAAGCAAGGACACGTTCACCAATAAGGTTAATCGGTGTTTGTTTCAATCTTCTAAACAACGATCTTATCCAATAAGAAGTAATCATATCGAAACAGTTTCAACAACAACAAAAATATTGAATTTCGAAAAGATACCACTCATAACATCATGTCATATCGAACATTTTCAAATGCTGTAGCTGAACAATTCAGTTTGTAAGTAGCTTTACATCGATACCATCATCATAAAAATACAAAATATAATAATTCAGATATGCATCTTATCAATTTATTCGCTACCAAAGTTATCTAAATCATAAATATCAAACTTAAAGTGGATATGGATGAGTTATGTATCAGATAAAGTTTCTATTTAGTTTCCACATACTGATAGACAGTGTGTAGCCAGACGTTTTAAATCCAGTTACAATCTTGAAACTTTCTTGGAAGAATTCTAACGATGACGGCCAGACTCGGTGATAAAGTATACTTAAGTTACTTGCCTAAAAATACCGAGACACACTAATTAAACCTAATTTATATTAATTTGCAAACGGTTATTCAAGACGTGTGCACAAATCAAGGCGGATATTTAAAAATGCGATTGGGTTAATGTAATCGTAAACTTAAATTCAGTATTGTGGTAAGAAATAGTTATTTAGACTAACCTAATGTTAAAACGGCACTCCCATGTGGTGTAAACTATATACGTGCCTGTGAATCGTTCTGACATTCCCAAGAGGCCACACACAGAATACATGACCAATGAAAACAGTATATGTATGTGTCTCCAACCTACAATTCGGTAGTCCATGTGTACAAAATAATTACCAAATTTATACATGGAGATCGCTTATAATTTATAACTCCCAATTGTCATTTCTTATATTTGTTTGCCCCTTTATCAGAACAGATTAAGGGAAACATGTCTCTTACAAACGTGTGTTCTCAAAAGAAGTGTCAGGAGGTAACCAACATTAGCGCAGTTCTCCGTCGAAACACAACATTAACGCAGTTCTCTGGCGAAACACAACATTAGCGCAGTTCTCTGGCGAAACCCAACATTAACGCAGTTCTCTGCCGTAACACAACATTAGCACAGTTCTCTGCCGAAACACAACATTAACGCAGTTCTCCGTCGAAACACAACATTAGCGCAGTTCTCTGCCGAAACACAACATTAACGCAGTTCTCTGGCGAAACACAACATTAGCGCAGTTCTCTGGCGAAACACAACATTAACGCAGTTCTCTGCCGTAACACAACATTAGCACAGTTCTCTGCCGAAACACAACATTAACGCAGTTCTCCGTCGAAACACAACATTAGCGCAGTTCTCTGGCGAAACACAACATTAGCGCAGTTCTCTGGCGAAACACAACATTAACGCAGTTCTCTGCCGAAACACAACATTAGCGCAGTTCTCTGGCGAAACACAACATTAGCGCAGTTCTCTGGCGAAACAAAACATTAACGCAGTTCTCTGCCGAAACACAACATTAGCGCAGTTCTCTGGCGAAACACAACATTAACGCAGTTCTCTGCCGAAACACAACACTAGCGCAGTTCTCTGGCGAAACACAACATTAACGCAGTTCTCTGCCGAGACACAACATTAGCGCAGTTCTCTGGCGAAACACGGAAATTGTGATGGAAGTCTAGATCATACATTGACAAATTCGATTAGGAAAAGGATTTAGAACGTCTATGGAGTCCGTATGTATGTCCGTATGTTACAGCAAATAGAAAGGCATCTAATGTCGCCACACCGAAATTAGGTCATTTGACGTCAGCAAAGGTATCAATGAGAAGGACACAACTAGGATAGTTTGAAGGTGATAACATCCCTTTATGAAACTGTTATTAACTACTGATCACACACTAGACGGTGACTATTACCAGGCATACAGGCATAATTTAGAAACATGTAAGTCACTTTCAGAAACTGGCTTAAACTAAAAGTGCTCGTACATGAATCTGATCTGTATATACATGTTGATTTCACACCCATCGCTATACACTTAAACGAATTTCGAATTGGCCATCTTGGGAACAAATTTAAATAATAGGGTTAACATGGACACCCTTAAACAAAAAACGTCGTATTTAATTTTGTTTTAATACTGTGTATATCCACCTGGTGTCGCATCTACAGCAAGGTACCGTGTACTCATTGCTAAAATGTGTCTCTGAATATACTGTTGTGGAATGGCCGCATACATCTGATGAGTAACACGCGTGAGCTTCCTGAGATTTAGTTGCAGCGGTTGCCCACGAACCTCAACAGGGTTTTAATAGGTTCAACAAGTGGTCGATAAGATTTGAATCCAGGCTATCTGAGTGTTGTTACATTGTTTGCTACAAGCATTACTAGTGTGCTTCTAGCCGAGTGACATGATACGTAGTCCCGTGCCAACACAGATATGAAGAAGAAGAACCGACCGAATGACGTCATTTCGATAGCTCATCGCAGTTATGTTTCCTTGGATGGTTACAGTTGGAGTTTTCATGTGCATGAAAACGCTTAAGCACGTTCTGTTTTGCCTATTTTCGACACATTTAATGTTTTTCATAATAGACAAGGATGAATCAACGAGGAATATGTTCATACCAAATTCTTAGACAACTACCTTGCCGTGCACAAGGAGCCCGAGCAAATAACCTATGTTCGCACCTATTGTTCCGCATGGACAGTTTTGAACATGGAAAAGTTTTTGTTTTCTTTCCGTTAATCGATAGATTGGTGTGTACAATACAAAGTAACCAAACTTTAGATGCATTGATTATCTATGTCGCATAATATCATATTTTATATAGTGGCCAATTAGAACTTCGTTTAAGTGTATGTGGTAGATGCTCATAGGTCTATTTAAACAGCTAATAGTTTATCATGAACTTCTGTCTGTATACCTGATATATGTCAAACCGTGGTTGTTATTTTGCACACATACTGATACGCTCTGCCCCATATTTACCCACTTGCACTGTTTTAAACATTGTCCAAAGGTGTCGTTTCTAAAGCTGGAATACCATTAACAGATACTTGTCCTGACTCATGTACTATCCATCAAGGTACCATTGGAAGTTATGATTTACACTATGATTTAACACAGCGAAGGCCCCCGTTGTTTACTTGAGCAAGACACTTTACCCTCATTGCTTAGTACTGGTTAACTCCAGGAACGATTAGGAACGTATTCGAGCGTGATTTCACGATAGAACTTAAATAAATTGAGGGCCTTATAAAAACATTGACTTAAATGTCAAATAAGTACCTTCGTTTTCAAACCCAAACCCAATTTAACGTTATCAAAAACAATAATCTACAATGATTATGGCAGATAGACGAGAACGCACTAACTGGTTTTAAGAAGGGTCGATCACGCTTAAACACGTTGGAATATTGATATTCGTCATGTCACCCTCCTTTCCAGAGACCTAGAGAAATAAGAACCCCGTCATTAAATGAGACACTGCTGTCGCAGTAGTTTCATTGTTCTCGACGAGCTGTGAGATTATGTTAACGTTGTACTGTACTAGAGTATCTTGGAATATGTAATGATGGCGTGCTAGTAACCTATATAGCCCAGTCTAGTGTGTATTCGACGGTTTACGCTATTTTCGAGTGATTTAAACTAAAACCATAGTTTAAAATACCCAGACAATTTTAACCTGCTATGCAACCTTTATCGTTGTCATTTGCTTAAATCTTCTAGCTAGGGTGCGTTTGTTTACATCGGACACACAACGGCTGGTTACACCTGCTGAGTATATGTCTGGAAGTCACGTGTTCTCTTTTCGACAGTCAAAGGTCAATACCTATAAAACTACACTGCATAACTTAAATTAGGTGTAATGGTAGTTTTTATGATAGTTTATGATTTATTATCACTTTGTAACAATTTGAACATTCTTAAACAAAGTCTGTTATGGTTTCCAACACATATTAGCATATATGTGCATACATTGGAGTTATCCTTTATAAACAAATGTGTACCCAAATGGATCACCATTTCTCTTACCTTATTTGGGTTACAAGATGACATATGAACCCACTGTTCACATCTATGATCTGTGACAACTTGTAATCTAAACTTTTAACCCATATGCCACATATTTCAAGAACACTGGTAAGAAAGTTTCGTATTTTGTAAATTAGACGTATTGATTTATCTAAATTTGAAATCCTCCAGACAATTCTAAGAAATCGATCGCCTTTGACACCCATTCTTTCGCGAGCAGTATACTTTCATTTTACAAACATCAAGTGACGTCATTGATTTACCAGACGATCTACATTATTTGAATGGTTTAAATCGGGGGAATTAAAAGGAGGACAAATTTGGCTTAGGTAAAGTATGACAAAATCTACATGTGTGTGGTATTGGTTTATTGTCTTACCCTACGTATGTCCATTCTCGAAAAATTCTTGCTGGACGATATAGTGTTGACTTTGTAAACAAAACAGCACGTGGTAAAGGTTGAGCGTGCGCAAACGAAAAGCGAAAGCGGTGCAATCGGATACCGTCGGATAGAACCTTAGGTCGAAATTACCCTTCTGTGGGATTATTAGTAATCCGATATACGTTTGAGTATACTCTGATCAACACTGATACTGGTTGATATGAATTATCATAACTTTGTGAAATCCTGAGTATTGTAATTGTCTGTTTACATAGGTATACTACAGCTGTCAATTTACACGAGAATTTTTGGTTTACGGACTACTTATTAGGCTCTGAGAAAGAGGATTCTTGTCTCATTAAATGTTCATAGTTATATTTATATCAATAAAAATGGTTAGCCGTAAAAGATATTATCAGAGCTTGAAACGTGTGTCGACTAAAATGCCGATTGATAGATTGATAATAGTAAACTGTATGAATTGATTAACGTGTAATTATACCATCCTTAAATTTCAAATCAGGTAAATATCAGATCTCAGTTTTGTATCAAATATCGGTTAAATATCAGATCTCAGTAAAGTATCAAATATCAGGTAAATATCAAATAACAGTTAAGTATCAACTATCAGGTAAATATCAGATATCAGGTAAATATCAAATATCAGGTAAATATCATATACTAACATAACTTCAAGTTTTAAACAAACACAATACTATTTGTAGGCACTAGCAGTGACCCTGGAAACAGACATAACAAGGACATTCCATCGCTTCTATGGGACATATCAATGTGGTCATATTGTGTTGTTAACTGGAATGTTGCTCTAGAAATGTTACTATTTGGAGTAATCTCCGAACAAAGTTCCAGGCATATAATCGATTCTGAGCAGATGTGATAGTGTGGATAGAATACACTGACATTAATTTATTTTATATAAAACTATTTAGGCTATGTAATGACCTCAAATCGTTCGAGCAGTAAACTATATACACACATAGCTCTAACAAATCGTTTTTGCTAGGTTTGCATGAACATTCTCTTTCAGTTAACGACCTACTGTGTGTAGTTGTATACAGTTGATATCCTAGCGTGTCCCTATCCTTCGTTAATCAGTAGTTGTCAATGTAACGTCATCTAACCGCGAGGATCCATGCAGACAAGTTAGACAGTAGGGTTGTTTAAATCAGTGTGATGACACAAATCTAGAAACTCACCGTTGCAGAAATGGTGCAGCAAACTTTACAAACTAGCTAGATGACCTTGATATAAACATCCGCTTTGAGTTCTAACATCAACACCAACTGCTAGCATTACGTATGTGCAACCTTTGTTTATAGATTATTCAGGTGTGTTTGCTACTTCTGATGATTGTTGTTTTCAAAATGAAAGAATTTGATTATGTTAATTTTACGATGTTGTGGTAAAATTTGTGACAACATGTATTTTATGTTATTAGAAAGATTATTATTATGATTAATGAATATAATGTCCATTTTAGTTTAAGATTCCCTTCGATAAGTGTTCAGAGAGCATACATGATATATACAGTACTGGCCTTTGGATGTAACTTAGTTATGACAGGTATTTCTAGAAATCTTCAAAGTGCATCAGCATATTAAAAACACGTGATGGTGTAATGTTCCACAGCGTTCCTTCCCTCTGAAACATGTCAGCAACTTCACTCACATGTCCAGTACCATAACTGAGCTTAATAGGTCCAGGTAATTCAAACAGACGACCCGATGCGTATACTTCTCACTACACTTCAGAGTAAAGATCACACCCACACCAGGATATTGCCTTGTATATAGAAAATGCACTCACGTGGTACAATGTGCGGCAATGAAAATGGGCTTACAATTCTCAAACTCAAAAATCTGAGAGAAAAAAACGAGACGATGATGTTTGTTTATAGTTAGTATTTGGATGTCGGATTTGGTATAGAAGCTGATAATACAAGTGTTATAGCAACTCATAATGTAGCGTAGCCTTAACTCAAATATATGTCAAACGTTCTCCTTAGTTTAACTTTGTCTTCTCATCCAGTGCACTCCGTCCCGATGTAATCACTGTGTAGATGTTGCATAATGAGTGTATACCCTAATACCATTGTCACATCATCATCTTCAGGTGGCACACTCGTCTTGTAATAATGGATGTAGCGAATTGAACAGTGCCACACAAGACCGATTAATAGGTCTGTCACCGGCCAAAGCTTCAATCACACTGTTTGAACAAAGCTGGACACAGGAAGCAGTGTCACTGGTATAACGAACTGATATAATTAGGTCAGTTGTATAACATGTACTAGTGTCTATGTGTGTTAAAGGCTAACTGGAACATCGACATCAACGATACGTACATGTAGTTTGATTAGATAATACAATCAAGTTTGTTTCTGTTTACATCACATGTGTTTATATATCTGCAATGTAATTTAAACGTAAGTTATATAAGTTTTTGTTTAGGATTTGTTTAAAATGCCAAACGCCGATAAGGAACGTGATAGGTTAACTTTGTACATTCGTGAAAATTACAATTGTGTGCAGCAACATTTTATGACACCACTCTGGATCAATCAGTTAAGTTTCAAAGTCTCAAAAACAAAATCTCAATGGATGACTTTGTCAGTAAACACAGTATGCAGTACACTCAACGACAATGTCAAATAAAGTTCTACACACGGAAGTTCACGGCCACGAATGCCGTTTCATTACAAGTCATTGAACAACTATCTTACATAGCTGCATTAAACGACCAATGGTAGTTATTCCGGTTAATAATACCGTATTTGGGTACAAATAGTTCACTTAGGATTATTAATGAAACGACCCCAAGGACTCAGATTGCTGATATATAAATATACGTCTTAGTCTAAACCTTGTTTATGAAATACATATAGTAACACGTGACTGTAACACCATTTCCAGTAAATCCAAAGAAACAGAACAAAGCACCTAGCAACAGTGAGTCTCTATTAGTTTATACAGTCCGATAGAAGGTCGACACGAATACCATTAGTGTATTGTTTGTCATGGGATTTTGTAAAATGTACAACAAACGACGCCATAAACAAAATTATACAGAAAAGGAGCATTCTGTGTCTTATCGAAAATAAAGTTCTATGTGAAAATCCCAAGTGTGTCTGGTGCTTGTTTGATAAATTTTCCATAGTAACTAGTTGATACGTAATACGGGACCCTTTTTATAAGAACGGAAACGTAATTGCAGAATTCCGTCTTTAGGGTCCTGGCTAAAGCAAATATTTGTATTCATACACATGTACAACAACATCGTTTAATTGACAATGGTTATAACATATACATGTGTTTTACATATCAAAACATTAAGTGTAGGTCGTTCTTTCAAACAAAAATCATTTTGCATTAACTTGATATGGACAGATTAGGAAAAGCATGATTTATATTGAATTATGTATCTAGTCTAACTAAACATATTCATATGGTGTGATCACTCATTGACAACATTCATCCTGTTTAGCACACGTCAAAGGGCTTCAAATATCATCAAATATGTATTAGCATTGTTACCTACAAATTATCGCACTTTCGACAAGATGGTTCATCGAGAGGCGACCTTGTTGTACAGCTGTGCTAAAACGTTTGTTGTTTTAAACGTTAATTTCTGTAGACTTAGTTCTCAATCACCTACGCACATTTCTAAAGAAGACTAACAATTTTACAACTTTATAAAATAACACAAGATGCCTTTTTGAAGGACAACACATTTGATCAATCTGCTAATTGGGAATATTTTATTTTCCCAAGTTCGTTAATTAGTGTTATCTCGTACAACGATCTTAGACATGCAATAAATCAAACGAGACACGTATTCACTGTTTGTCGTGTATCATTGAAACCTAGCTACAACGTAGTATTGTCATTAGGTAATCGGTTAATAGTCATTGTATTCTTTGTTAACGACGACACTAAACGAGTGACATGGTATATGTGCTTGTGGCAGGTAACGTCCGTTAAAAAATCATCAGTGTTTAAGATTCTAGATAAATGTCACAAGCGCACGCTGTTGTGTTCTACAAAGCACCTCAAAATGCGTGCTTGTATGTGGACATTCACTAAAATGATCTCGGCCTATTACAAACAAAATTATGTTCTATATCCAAACGTGGTTGCATTGCCCCGACACGGCTAAACAAATTAAATCGGTTTTAGTGTTGACCTGTAACGATGATTTAACCAATTCATTAAGAAAGTCTCTAATTGGTTATTTAGATATTATTACAAACTGTACAAACTCTGTGCCTGTCGAACAATACCACATTGTAAGATCTTAAATAACATTTTACCAGCTGGACATTATTGCTATTATATAGAAGCATACACAACTCTATCCTCACCATATCGTAAACTCGAGCATGCCAGGAAGATGGTGTCGACTTAAACAGTGTTGCTGTATTTAATATTAACTAATGTCTCTTGTACATGATGGAGCAACCTAAAAAGACTACAATTTGTATTTTCCTTTATTATCATATATTTTCTCTCATTTTTTAAAATTCATTTTTTAATTAATGAACAAAATATGCAAACTATATACTAGTTAATAGGTTCAAACTCCCCACAGTTGTAATCAGCACCTTAATCTTCTGTCGAGTTTAACACTTCTCTTATTTAACATGACATGAGCAGACTTTAAGCTGTCCTTGGATAGTTTCGTGGTAAAGGCAAATAATTGACTTTCCAAGAAATCGTTTACACCCGTCATAGCGATACAAGACTGGAAAATGTCCTACCAAAGTTCCCCGGAATTAATGTGACATTTCAAAGATTTATCACACATGTCTTCAAGGACGATTGACGTGTAATTTCCAAAAAGAGCGGTGAATATACATTAATATTTGGTAATCGTAAACTTGGAACAGTGGATGCTAAATACGCTGATCATCAAGCCATGACTGGTTAACAAGCAAAGTGTTGTAAATTTTACAAAAGGCAAAGAACAAATATTTTTTCTGATCAGTAAACGATGGCAGCCCTTCGCCATAGCTGTAAGTAGTGTATATAAAGTATACACTTTACCGACTTCTTTTCTACCGAACCTTTAACTTGCCCAATCGTTCTCAGTGAACCAAACTGGTTGAGATTGCCTGCAAACAGACGAGCTAAGTAAGTTCAGCTTCTGATTCTGTTCTATTTTTCAAAAGACTTTTACGTCTGCCTGAACAAATATAACAAGTTCGCGTTGAATAGCACCACTCAACGTACTTTCACTGACTTGCACCCGCCAAATATGTTAGAAGGTGACCTCATGATAACATTGCGTATCCATACCACGGAAAGTGTCGAGACAGTCTGGTTCACATATTGACACATTTCATTAGAGAATCAGAGACCAGTCTCTCCGATGATCTGTCTAACATTAACGGTGCAAATATCACGGGTTCACATGTCTTCCAATACTAAAATGTCATGCCGAGCGTAAGAATGAACATTTTATTGCGTCACTCTGCTTGGTAAGAATGAAAGTATTATTGCGTATAATAGAATTCGACCACGCCACTGGGTAAGAACGAACCTTTCATTGCGTATAATAGAATTCGACCACGC
>ENA-OREC01002224-OREC01002224.1-marine-metagenome-genome-assembly--contig:-NODE-2224-length-10544-cov-12.993503_pt1 | contig 10544 bp, 2 predicted proteins | sample MGYA00248626_ERZ508543 | MGnify/ENA primary metagenome ERZ508543 (study PRJEB26211, sample SAMN05518279) | marine metagenome | isolation source: Puget Sound, Washington, USA | host: Bankia setacea...
GAGAGAGGGAGAGAGATAGAGAAAGAGAGAGAGAGGGAAAGATATAGAGAGAGAGAGAAGAAAGAGAGAGAGAGAGAGAGAGAGAGAGAGAGAGAGAGAGAGAGAGAGAGATACATGTACTAAGCTTAGTGTCAACTTCTCCGGTTACATATAAATTCAGCAGCATTAGGTCAACTTTAAGGTCTAACGCAATTCTGTGTTATAATGTACTTATATAAGATAGTTATACATGTTTACCAGTTACAATAGTGTTGCAGTGAACTCTAGAATGGTGTGATGAAAATCTTACTCTATAACCTCCGTGTTATAGTACATTTGTAGTAAAACACTTTGAACAGTTTCCCTCTAATTGACCAGCAAATCTAGTTAGATGCTAAGAATCATAAAGCAACACAACGGCACTACGGCTAACACTGAATATGATCATCCAAACAAGAATGACGAAAATATGCATCGGACACTAAATTAGGATTGAACGTACTTGACTGACGGACGGACAGACGATATGCCTGATCCATTTATGGTGGTTATAGTTAGAAATGCCATATATTACGATTTCAAATGTTAGTATGAGTCTGTGGTCGCATGTATACAGTTTAGGTGTGGCGAACATACCGGTACATGGCTCAAACTACAGTATCAAATAAAGAACACTTCAGCTGAATAGATCGTCCCCATGGCGTTTAGAAATGTTGTAACTCAAATAACAGTTACTGACGTATGTTATTGTTAACTATTGTCAGCCGATTTAAAGAAAGTGTTCATTCTAAAACAATGTGTATTCATTCAAAAAGCTAACAGTGTGAGCAGGGGGCGATGTTGTTTATGGTAGATCGACAGAACGTTCTCCCAAAATCGAGCTGAATCAATTGAGAGTGAATAGCAGTCTTCATAACATCAGAAATAACGCAAATTCGAAAAAATGAGCAGACGATCGGCGGGACCAAAGAACGCCCGACATAATGCACCGTGCATTCCTACCGCGGTCAATAGTTTTGAAAAGAAGATTTGAGACCTGTGCATAAATCAAGACCAATGACGGGAGCTTTGGCAAATAACTTAGCCAATCTGTCTTTTAGAAATGACTGTTAGGGAAAAGTCACAAACCGGGCATGTCCTCGTCACAAATAAAAATACTGTTCAAAGTTTTAACTCGTACTCCGCTAATTCAAGTATCCTCAAAACGGGACAGTTTTTAAACTTATTTCATTCACCGAACGGTCAGTTGTTGTTGAGTTCAGCGAGCATATCCAATACTACCTAGTTATACAGATAAACCATACAGTCACTGACAGACGAACTCCACAAAAAGGCGCGTTACGGTACAAACACGAATATCATTCAGTGTGTGTAAAGTTTCAAAAGTCTGCCGATGATGGTGACAACAAACTTGTTCTTAGTAATAATCACAACCAATCAAATATGAAGTTACTTATAAAACCAATCGTGTTTACCTTGTGAAGATAGTCGACGCTAGTAGAGTCTGAAGACGCCAACTATAACAACAAAGTTAGTCAGATTAAAGAGAAACTTGTATAAGCAACCTCCTCATGTTTAGACTTCAGACATAAAAGTGTAGAAGTCACTGCGTGTGACCTTGGCAACAAGCTTGTTCCATGCATTATGATTGACGTACGTGTACACGATGAGGGAATCTGCGTTCATTTTGGAAGATCAAAAGTAGAACGTCAAACTAAAATGTAACACACTCGAAGCCAAGTATGAACGTATGATGGGTGAGCGAAATAAACGTATTTCTTTCCATATCAAACGTAAAGTAATATTAAACAAAATCCACATCATTTTCAAATCGAAACAAATCACAACTTACTACCCAATGAAACAAACGTGAAAAATTCCAAAAAGTTGTGTCTAACCCATCTTTCGATATCAGCGTATACGTAAATGCATGTACTACTAACACAACTTAAACCAAAACGCATACTAGATTACTTTCTCCAGAATGCCAAAAACGAAATGTCTCCGTCCGTGATTAACGAAATAAACAAAACCTAGCAGATCCTAGTAGGTTAAAAGTACAGGGGTGATCAGACCTACACGTACAATAACACAAACACAGCTTATAGATCACTCATCACCTACTAAATACCACACTCAAAAACCTGGAGCACATACGTCCGAGACAATATACTCGACCGTGTACATTTATATATGAACGTTAAACGAAAGTACATACACCGCAATAAAAACAAGATCCACCTAATTCCCCTTTCCAAATATTCCTCGACGGTTTAAAAATAGACACCGCTTACCTTTTGAACATGCTATCGCTGTATCACGTATGTTGACTGTCAGAAATTTAAAGATGAACAGTTTTACACATCATAAGCTTTCCACTACTCCACTTTAAACAGTTTTAAGAGCCCCTTTGAAACGGTACAAACTTCGTGAACTCTACATCTATGAACTGTCATACAATGGCTTACTCGTAGATCAATCCGTTTTGTTTAAAGTCAAAACGCACACAGTCATGTCGCTATATACAAAGTGTTACAATATATTCCACTATTAAGCCACGGCAATCAATTAGGGAGACTAAATTTACTTCAAATAAAGCCACACTCGGTACTCCCTTCTCCACATAGCTAAGAGATTGTTTACTGGTTGGCTTGATAGTTGATACACATTTAAACCTCCAGTTAACACAAGCACAGTGGGCCTAATAATCAAAACTCCAGAGTCAGTATTTTACAGCCACCGTTTCGACGAGTTACTCACAGTTCACGCTAACTCCAATCATTCAACTCTAAGTCTATCGTTTAGAATTTCATCCAGGTTTCTCCCTGCATAAATGACAGTAACACAGTTTTGAGAAGGAAGACTAAGAGACCCTTACAAGTGAGAACTGATTCTTATACTGATTTGCCTTTAACTTTGAGCTTTAAGACTAATCTTTACCCAAACATGGACTCTTCAATCGGTGGTATAATAAACTGTTCACCTAAACAAACATCCACACGATTTTGGGTGAAGATTAACCATGCTCTACGGGCGCCTTATCGCAGAAATCTAACTCTACCTGTTACAAATTGAATATAATAGCTGAGACGAGAAAGGGGGCTATCCGATCACAATGGTGGCCAGTTAATTCAAATAATTTAAAGGCGCTATAGCTAATGCACACTTCACGAAAAGTCCTGAATCTCGCACGAAATAGTGGCTGATATAGAACCGGGAGGAAAAGTTTAATCTCTACAGAGAAAGGGTTAATTTAAATGTCAACTCAAGTTGTATGAAATATATGGGTCAGGGTGGACAATCCTTGATAATTCACGCCCACTGCTCTATTGATTCTTCTACTGATGACACTGTACCCTGAACCACATAATGGAAGACCCCAATCAAGTCCTTTCACACCCTTACACCCCTAGTATATTTATGTATTTAGACAGTTTTGAGCCTCATAATCAAGTGAAAGAGGTTAGACTGTAAATTATTCACTTTTTGAAAGAGGGGTAGTTTGAAAAGGCAATACTTAATCAATGTTTGTTACAGTAAATGTTTCTCAGAATAGGTTTGCGCTTTGTCTCTCCAACATCAAAACTGCAAAACACACCTCAAATATATCTGCTTCAAACTGCACCATAACCCGTCAGCAGTCAACATATCTTTTACAATGATTCACTATAAACTAGACAGGGTCTTATTTTTGTGGACAGGACCATCTAATAATCAATTTCTACAGCTGTTCGGCACCCCCACATCCCCTCTCCAGTAGAAAGCTGGTCAATACAGTTTTTATGTAAACAAACCAATCATGTGCTTTTCGCGGCTGCAAGACTGTGCTACAATATTTCAACTTGACCACCAATTAAGGAAGTGGGTGCTTAGTGCCAAAACCACAGAGTGTTTAACTGTTATTATGTCCCACTTAAATGCATGATCCACAGATTCCAGTATTTCCATATTGGATTGTGGAATGAAAAAACACACACCATAATATACAAGAAATGCTCTGGATGCTTCAAATTGACATTTTAGAATAGCAGCCATAAATAACACCAAAAAAACTCTCTCAGAACATCAAACTTAATATTTGCATTCCAATTGGACCAAGATGCTTTCAAACAATCCCTAAGAGTCAGAAAAAAAACGTCACATAAAAACTTCACAGTACTTTTCAATACTAAGAGGCCTTTTTCTTGACATGTAATAGAAAAGCATGGGGTAGTCTGTCTTGGGTAGAGTACCTTTAAAAATCAACACCCAACTCTAAGCAAGGGGAGGTAAGTCTCTTGTAGAAAATGATGTCTGAATTTGAAAAAGAACATTTTTTTTTATATAATATATACCATTTCAGACCTAAACTATTGAATGGTATGGCATCCATTTCAACCTATTCTGTGGGTTTTTAATTTTGTTTGCTTAGATTTAAATAACGCATCAAAGTTTCAAACTATTATAAAGTGTGATATTATCAGTGAAAAAAAATGAGAGAAATTTTGAAGAAACAAATTAAATATATTTCTGATAGGCCAGCAATTGTAATGTTAAGAACTTGATAAGGATGAGAAAGACAAATCTTTTTTTAATTGATACCAAGAAAACTGACATGTAGTTTTTCTCTCTCTACCTAAGATTTAGTGTATTTATATGAGAATTTGCATCTTTAATTGTATTAAATGTTATTAACAATCTATTAGCTCTACAGTTACCACATAAAATGTTCAATTAAGCCATATATTGAAATATTAGTTATGATACATCAAAATACTCCCATAATTATTCCATTATTTATTACGTTTTACAGCGAAAAAGCATCAGTTTTAACTGATCCAATGATGGTATTTAATAAACGTTTAATTGTCATGAAAGAGAGAACAAAAGTTGTTAAAACAAATTGACTGATTCAAGCTAGTTTGACTGCTATGATCCAATACAATGTTTATAGACAGCACACATACTTCAATGTTAACTACGGTAAACAGTTGATTTCTTTGTCATAATGTCTAAGAGGCTTCAGTTACAGTACTAGCTATGTTTCTACATGTATATCTTTTAGTGAGCCCCATGTTCAGTGTATAATATATCATCAATACTATAACACTATATGAGGCATCTCAATGAGCATCTGTGATCATAATGTTAGATATGCACACCAAAGTTCCCCTTGCCACACCATTATATGAACATTGTATTTCTTGACAGTAATTCTCTACTTATGGCAACAACAAAGAGACTAAAATTTCATGTGTAGACAACTGTTTCCATGTCCTTCCCTTACAGATGCATGAATAAGTCATGGTTAAAATATTGATTAAGTGCATCATCTAACCTTTGCAGTCTTTATGTAATGTTTAACTGCTATAATACATTCATAACAGCATACATTATATATAACGGTATTAGGTAACAGTGAGTTTTAGGTTATACTAAATGTATCACAGTATGATTAAAGGTAACATCAGTTTCCTACATGTGTATCAATTAACAAGCCAATTACAAGTCTGACGGAGTGTGATACACAGGAAACTTGGGGTCTTCTGTCAAACGTTACACTTAAACGAATTCCTAATTGGCCACTACATGTATATAAAATATGATATAATGCGATATATTTAATCAACGCATCTAAATTTTGGTTAGTTTGTATTGTTCACACCAATATATTGATTAATGGAAAGAAAAAACGTTTCCATGTACAAAACTGTCCATGCTCAACGGTAGGTGCGATAATAGGTTATGAGCTCGGGCTCCTCGTGCATGACAAGGTATTTGTCGAATTTGATAGGAAAGTAATCCTTGTTGATTGTCTTATTTTCAAAAACATGTGGCGAAAATTAGCATTACAGAACGCGCTCAAGCGTTTTCTTGCACACAAAAACTGCAAGTGTAACCGTTCAAGGCAACATAATTGCGATGAGGAATTTAAATGACGTCATTCGGTCGGATCTTCTTCTTCATATCCGTTCCAATCTCGGTATGATGTTGGCACGGGATTACGCATTATGGCACACGGCTAGAAGCCCACTAGTAATGTTATTAGCAAACAACGTGTAAAAACTCAGATGGCCTGTAAAACGTCTGGATTTAAAGCCTATCGACCACTTGTTAGACCTATTGAAACGCAAAGTTTGTGTATAACCGCTGCAACTCAATCTAAGGGATCTCACCCATGTTATTCATCAGATGTGTGTGGCCATTCCACAACAGTACATGTATATGTAAAGATTCATTTTATCAATGAGTACACGGTACCTAACTGTAGATGAGATACCAGAAGGAAGTATTGAAACAAAATTAAATACGACCTGATTTGATTTTGCAGTTTTTATTTTAAGGGTGTCCATGTTAACCCTTAAATTTAGATTTGATCCCGTTTTCAAATTTCAATGAAATTTTGTTTAATATGTTAGGATTAAATTGTATTAAACTTATATTTGGTTATTTGTATTTTTATACGAATACTTTTCCGAAAATATAACAAAAGCTAAGTGGCCAATTAGAAATTCGTTTAAGTGTAGATTCTTTATGTATCAATACATCATATGTCATGACCATATATGAATCTGCCTAGTTACTAAGTTAGGTTTGATTCTAATTAAGTTTGATACCAATTAAACAAAACTTCCAGGTCTACCCCTAGACTTACAGCTATAGATGTGACACCTAAACTAGGATAAGTCCAATGTGAGCGGTGAGCAACAGAGATATGGTGCCAGTATATAAATTACATGAAGTAGGAAACAGACATATAAAACTACCGGTCAGGCAACAGATACACCGTTCATATTACCAGCTTTCTGTGTCAGGAGTTGAACTACAACATGTGGTGGTACATGTACACTTGTTTTGACTATAAGTCCTTTGCTTCTCTTATTCCACAACTAGGACAAGCAAACAATGGCAAGGTCGTGAATATAACTGAATTTAAAACTGAACTAGAATGAAGAATTAAAAAAACAATAACATGTCTTTTATTACAGAGCCAGTATCATATATTATGCACAGTCAGCTTGCTGGGTTTTATAATCAAGCCTTGACAAGGACTTTAGCTAGTTTTAATCATAACAAGCTGACCAAGATTTTATTTTTTAATTTCTGTTGTTGTTTTTTTAAATACTTCTGATGTTAATGTTCATTTATATTTAAACTATAGTCAACCTTCAAAATTCCTGATGAATTTGTTTGAAATAAGTTAACTTTTGCATGAATATTTAGAAGTCTTTGATTTTAAAAAGGGATAAACGATTATAAGCCTCTAATGAAGTCATCAGCCCTTATCAACAGTGTGTGCATAATTGATACTAGAATCCACATGTGCATCTTCACAGATCAAGTTTGATGACAAAAAGGGTTGATAGGCTAAATGTGATGCCAGGCTCCATTGAAAGAATTGATGCAAAAGAAACAAGCTGCAGGTTAACATATCCAAGACACTTATTATGGCTCATATATGCAGATAAAACCATTTCACACCAAGTATCAACAACCAAATACCAATGCTTTCTTACGCTATGGCTACCCCAGCTGTAGTTGAAAGGAAATCACAGAAATGTAAGGGGTGATTGTCAAGACGGGCCAACTCACTCAATGTGTAACAATTGTGCAGTTCTATTGAAGTACTAGATCTTAAAGCTTAACAAATTGTTTATCAACTTATTCAAGTGCCTTATTAACGTTCAAACATAAACGATGAAACTTGCAAAAACTGAGGGCCCTGACAATATGCAAGCTACAAAGATATATACTGCATTACTGATAATCTAGTTGAGTAATTATTCAGTGTGTCTTTGAGATATCAACAATGTCAGTGTATGCATCTTAATTTTAAGTATTATGTATACCGTTAAACCAAAACTACTATTCAGTTTCTAATAATGATACATGGTATTACTAGTATAAAGTTAAATAGTTTTTAAAGTAATTGCAGCAATGTCTGTATTCTTTATTATTTCATTATACATGCATTGTGTCAAGTAACCCCTAACGCTCCATTTAATCATATGAAGTACTAGAAACACATACAACAATGTTCCAAAGCATGTGTACATATGATATAGAGGAACAGTATGTGTATCAACAAATTAAAATTAAATGAAGCATTATATCCATATAAAGTATAAAGATTTGTTTTCAAACCCCAAGTATACCTGGTAAATATATAAAAGGTTAGTTAATCATTGGAATTATAAGTATCTGATAAGTAAATAAAAAATAAAACTTATTTTACCAAAACTGTCATTATTTTGTTCCCAATACATGACAAGAAATCAAAGTCATTTAAAGCAGCTGAATGTCCCAGCACACACATGTACACACAATGTCATTTGTAAATAAATCCATACTGTTTATATACTCCCTCATGAATGTAAGACAACAAAACTAAATCCAATAAACAATGAATGATTTTTCTATAAAACTGATAAAAAATCTTCAATTAAGCAACCGCATCACTTAATTGGAGAGTGTTTATTTTAATCATCTACGTAATTAACTAATGAGTAAACGTGACTGTTACTGTGCGAGGCCAGATACTAACTGTTGACTAAATGCACGCTTACTTGTATTTAAACACTGATTTAATCAATTAAAAATTCACCTGATTGTATTGAAATAGACTTCAGCATATAATGTCAGCTCTAACCTTAACGTATCATGTTTAATTTACACATCGTCCGTTTGTATTTATTGAAACACACTGCATGCCTGCGGGCTGCGTTGATTGGTCGAAAACGGATATCGGACCGTCCCATTATTACGAAGAGGTCGAGAACAGTCACGGTTTGTTTACACACTACACTTAGTTAACCTGATTTTCATGTGCGCACTAACACTGAATACAAAGAAAAATATACACTTACTGTAACCAATTGATTCCTATGCTCTGATGTGGTATTGTCCGATTTAGCTTTACTTTTTGGTGTCTTTTTAGCAGCTTTACTATCTAAAACTCTCTGGCGTAGAACTAACGAGTGATGACGTTCCTGCTCATATAATGCTTTCTGGCCGTACATATATCTTTGTTGAACACCATTATGATGTCGTTTATATCCTTCCATCCGTCTACGGAGTTTGTCTATTATATCCCTCCGTTTGGGGGACGAATAGTCCCCCATTGTATCTTGGCTGGCCGTAATGTTTACGGTTTAAACTCCGGCTCAAGTAAAAATCAATGTATAAAGTCACTTATGATTAGTCGGTACTTTTGTGTTTATATATCGGACGTTGTGTTGCATCGAACAAAGCCTAACCTGAAACCTTTTATCTCCGCACGTAAAGCAACAAACATAATTCCTACATCATCACTGGAATAAACAACACAATCGAGATGTCCCCATAACCGTGTTAAGTCCATTTCTTTCTCGTAACGGTGTGAACCAAATGTCAAAATCCAATACACACATACATGTACATCGACAGGAAGAGGCGATACTGCATTACTGAACGTTTACAGATTCGGACGAGTCGATTATTCGCGAGGTTGTGTGGGTGGTGTGAGAGTTTAAAACGCAAGATCTGGGTCATTCTGAATCACTTCGGCTTTACTGATAAAGGGTTTGGCAAAGAAAGAACAATTCGAGTGACACACAAAAGTCCACATCAACTTACAGCGCATATTTTCAGTATTTAACTCTATACGTGGGAAGATGTCTACTGTACACAAGGTTGTGAATGTAAAACTGCTGTGCAAACTGTTTATTGGTCTGTACATGTACAATCAACAGACAGCAGTGTGTATCACAAACAGGCCGTTTCTAGCAAACGTGTCAAACATCTTGAATCAAAGGTTTATGCAGGTTTATATCCGTGTGTACAGACATCTATAGGCTCAGCTGTTTAAATAGGTACATAATGTGTTCAAGATAATAGGACCAGGATGAAGCCATATTTAATTTACAGGTAGCTTTATAAGTGTAGCTCTACCACCTAGTTTACATTGTACATGTGTCACTATACGTACGTGCATGATACATCTTCATGGGGTCATTGATGAGGTCACTTTCGTTATTTCAATTAGCTTGCTAGAACCGCCTCGTGTGTTGCTGCATCAATGTCCACCTATTTGTCACAGCTGCAACACTCATTTATATCAGCAGCATCAGCATCAGCACCGTTGTCGTCATTATTATCCATTCGTCAATGACACGCGGCCCTAGTATGAGTATAACTACTAGTCTAGTACCACTACATGTATATTTGATATAAGGTCATTTAAGAAGGATGCCGCAACACGACCTCAGCCTCTCCACTCTGCTGACTAACTCAAAGAGGTCGGTGACATTGCTTATTTAATACGCCAGCTAGTACACGTACATGTGTTATGCAAGCCTTCGACACACGCGTTTGTGATTGTGAAATACCAAAAGAGTGTTTCCATTTTGAGAAACTCCATTACCAAAGAGTATTTTCATTTAAAGTATTACTAGCACCAACTATAGACCAACCTGTACTGAGTGAGTATTGCTAGCACTAACTATAGACCAACCTGTACTGAGTGAGTATTGCTAGCACTAACTATAGACCAACCTGTACTGAGTGAGTACTGCTAGCACTAACTATAGACCAACCTGTACTGAGTG
>ENA-OREC01002225-OREC01002225.1-marine-metagenome-genome-assembly--contig:-NODE-2225-length-10543-cov-13.043283_pt1 | contig 10543 bp, 4 predicted proteins | sample MGYA00248626_ERZ508543 | MGnify/ENA primary metagenome ERZ508543 (study PRJEB26211, sample SAMN05518279) | marine metagenome | isolation source: Puget Sound, Washington, USA | host: Bankia setacea...
GCAGCAGGCTATATAGTCAGATTGTCAGCAGCAGGCTATATAGTCAGATTGTCAGCAGCAGGCTATATAGTCAGATTGTCAGCAGCAGGCTATATAGTCAGATTCTCAGCAGCAGGCTATATAGTCAGATTCTCAGCAGCAGGCTATAAGTCAGATTGTCAAAATCAGGCTCTATAGTCAGAAGCAATAGTTACCAACATTGAGTATTCAGCTTTCAACATCACAGTAGATACATACCTTTAGTATCATCTGTAGTAACACCAAGGTCTGCTGTACTGGTCCCTTGTTCTTTTTCTTTAATTAATTTTTCAGCATTGCTTACAGCTTCTTCAGCATTGCTTACAGTTTCTACACCATTATTTTCATTGTCAACACTTTTTCTTGCACTGAGTCTTCTAGTCTTACTAGTCCAAGGGGATCTTTTTTTCTTTCTTTTCCGACCTCTACGTGGTCGAATTGACAAGATTAACCCACCTTTGTCTGTGGTTGTAACAGATACACTACACTCTGAAGGATCACTTTTTGTAGGTGTATCATGTACTGATGTATCTTCTTCACCTTCATCAGTTTCCGAATCATAATTTACTGAAGTGTCCATCTCTTCTGTATTATCATTTTTCTCTTCAGTGGCATGTTCAGATACTTTAGTTTCGGTTTTCTCAATGGATGTGTTACTTTCACTGATGAGGCTACTTCCATTCGGAATATTTGTGTCTGTACCAGGTATGTGTTGCTCCTCTACTGGATCACTTACAATGTTTGTTTCATGCTCATCCATTACCTCTGGCAGGGTTTGGTCAGGCTTAGATACACACTTAGTCAGCGGATCCGTCTGAAGTTGGTCTGAATTTGTTGTGTTACCCAGCTGATTTGGAGTACCACCACCAATGTTTTCAGTGCTCACATTTTCTGCAGCTGGACACGGAACACCATCTATTTCATCTTGCTTGTTATGTTTGTCCTGTAATCTGTCAAGGCCTTCATTCAAATCAATGTCATTAAGCTCCTCTGAACCAGCAATGTTATCTACAGCGTGGTTCTTCTCTCTGTCTAAATCCCCGATGTCTGTCTCTGTTATACAAGTTAGATCTGTTTCATTTAACATCTTATGGGACAACTCGTTCATTAAATCCATTGTAGCATTGGTATTCTCTTGTACTAGAACTTTTCTTGGAGAATCTTTAAAATTCTTTATTGGGCTGTTCCCAACACTAGTTTCTTCAGTAGATTTGTCAAGTATTTCATCAATGCCTAAGGAATGAAGAGCTGCATATGCATGGTCATGCTCCATCTGTTATTCATGGATCTACACTTAACAGTGAAGAAAGGTACACTGAAAAATAAACATTCAGTTAAATACGTTTTTTTTAAACCTTTGCTTCTATAATCATATAAAAACATTCTCTTATGTGAGTTCATTAAAAGTTTAAATGAAAGTGTGTAAGATCCTTATCCTAATAATTGCTATTTTAAATTTTGAAAACTAGCAAGACAACGCCTGTTCAGCTTTGATCTTTGCACCTATAGGGTGTCAGAGTAAGTTTTACAATGAACAGGACCGCATAAATTTAATGTTTTATCACACAAAATTTGTCCACAGAAATGGTATGAACTTAGTATAATGTTACAGTAGGCGTATGTCATAAAGTAAGTTTTTTGGAATGGCATTGTTCACACCATTATTGCTTATGTTATTGGTTAATATGTGTAAAATCACGGACCTATAAACCATGGATTGGCAACTCCCCGATTTTGGTAAAACGATAACGAATAACAATTTACCCAGTAGTCTTAGCGCGTACGCAGTACTTATCGGGAGGTACAGTCATTCTGTCGATCGATTATTTCCCTGAATTTCCGTATCGTGTCTTGTTATTCCCATGGATACGCATTGGCTTGTATATAGTCGGAAAAATTAGATTCAACAGCATGAACCATGTGGGGCACGTTTTAAGGGATTATTACAACCGAACCAACCCTCAATGGAGACGACGATACAAAATAATAATTATCCAGAAAAAACACGTGCCTTACTAGTGGTAGTACATACATATCAAAGTTTTTCCTCCAGGTAATGTGCGAATTAAAAATAGCACAATTCTAACAATGCTAACACCTTATCTACGAATCCGAGCATTGGCGGAGAGGGCCGAGTTTATACCATTGCCAAATGATGAGATCTCGGATGAAATCCCGCGTTTTGCGAGTGTTCAGAGTAACTCTATAGCTTAAGAAGGGAGTTGCCAATCCATGGTTTATAGGTCCGTGGTAAAATGGAGGAAAAACAATAAAACTCACAGGGTTATAAGTAAGTGCACATCATGGAAAAGTAAGTTCTGGTGGTTGCATGGTTATTGCAAATACTATGGATCAAAACACTAATTGATCTATCTGTTTTTTAAGTATAAATGAATAAGAAAAAAATGATCTGGTATAAAACCAATTATAGATGATTGCTTATCATTGTGGCAACCCCAGTAAAATTTTCATATATGTAAAGTGTTAAGCTTTCATTGACATTTTGTTGTTGCATTATTTAAACCATTTAAGACATGTTGTTGTTGCATTATTCAAACCAATTAAAAACAGTTTAAATTATTCAATTATCTCTTTTAATTAAAAACTTTTGAAGTTTCCGAAATACCAGTATTTTGGTGAATTTTTACCATTTAATTTGACAACCTAAACGGATCGATTAGCGGACCAGAAACGGTCAAATTTCAGCTTAATTCACTGTAACTTTTAAAGTAGAACAGTAATTGACCCCATCATTGGCATTCTTTATGGATTTTTCCAGTAGATTTCAAATATGTTCTTCAAATAGCAATATCCCAACTACTTATTGACATAAACAAGTAAAAACACATAACATCATCAGGTAAGCCTTATGTCATGTGGAGCTCTGTAAAATAGTTGTTTACTCAAAACAGTGTTGTACAAGTAAATACAGAATTGACATGAACTTCCGCTGACACCAGTTAAAACGTTACATGAAAATTAATAATAGTCAAATGTAAAATGTGTGCGACATATGAAGATGCCCCTATAGTTAAGCCCTAATCGTACATGATCCATGAGTTTGTTTTCATTCTAATGTTACTCTTGAGAAAGATAACAACATTTAACATTCTTCAACTTTTTAACGTGATTGTTGGACAGGTTTTGGATAGCGCCTTACAATGTTTGAAGAAATTCACGAACTTGTAACCGCTGTCATAGGTCTAAATCTTCAATGTAAATAAAAAAAACTTACTTTCGCCTAGACGGGCTGTTTTGCAATTAAGCGTCAGCAGCGATAATTGTCATTGAAATTAAACCGCCTGCATGTTTAATGTTCCGCACTTTAGATTATAGTCTTTTAAACATCACTTCTGGTTAAAAGTCACATGTAAACATTCTCTAAGTGCACACAATATGGCCTACGTAATGCGAGCTAAATTTAGCATTGATCAGCCTTACACTGCGTTTTGATTGGCTTTCTCTCCATGGAGGGGAAACAACTTCCGTAAAACTTATTTCAACATGTGAATTTGTCTCATTAAATAAAACATTTATTCAGATTGCAGATGTTGTCTTTATTTGAACTTCAAATTTAGTACTTAATATTATCAGCTACGTTTGTACGTTCATTTTCCGAGTCCGTCAAACATTCGTTTATTCACAGTCAATAGGCGTTTTGACAGAAGTGTGAAAAAGAGACAATCAGAGATGTTTCAACTTTCACGAGGGAGGAAACAATGCAACTTGAGGTTGCGATAAGAAAACATGCATGCTTAGAATTTCACCAAGAACAACGTGTAATATATCAACCAAAGAGTGAAGCCAATATAACATGTAGTGGAAGAAGAATCTTAAATTTACCGAAAGATATTCCCGACGTGCCTGTATTGTTGAAGGGACGCAACTCTCACACCGGGAGTAGGTCTACTTTGGTATTAGAATCGTCTATAACCCGGCATCTACATGTAGCTAGTTATTTTTGAAAACCCAGTATTATACAGTTCATCAGTTTATCATTGTCATTGAGGACATTTAAAAGTGAGACCATTATGAGTTGTAGCCGCACTTACTGCTGGATAAGGAATATAGTACATATAGTACGTGTCGATTACTGCCGGGAATTGGGAGTTCGCGGAAAGCCGGATGCGTGAGAAGTAAGGCATTTATAAAACAAAGATACTTAAAATGCATTTGCACTATCTTCAGTTAATTTCATATATATCTCAAGATGTCCATATATATGAACAAACGTGGTAAAATAGATATTTAGTTGAACTTGAATGATACAAAATGTCCAAAGCATGCATTTGGCGACTAGACAATTCGACCCAGGACAAATCGACCTTTGCAATTCGCCCCCACCCTCAATCATGCATACAACTTGCAGACCTGCCAACTTAACCAGTCCTAATGAGTGAGATTTGTTTAGGGTCATCATTCCTCTCACTCTCACGACAAATATACTAACTGCAGTTACAATGTCAGTGATGGATAGATTTGAACACCTATTAACTTTGAAATATTAAACTTTAGGGAGAAACTGTTAATAGAAAACACACAACACGGGGATATTTATATTCAAAACTGCAAAGGAACATTTGAACTTAGAATTATAATTAACCCTAATAAGTTATTTAAATCAAGTCAAAATAACACACTAATACAGTATATGTACCATGTTTATTAATGTAATGATAATGGAGACAAATTGCTGTCTAAAGCAGGCCTCAACAAATCCATTTTTCGGCATGCTCGTCCGACCGGGCAAGTGATATTTTCAGTCTCAATAGATATTAACTATTCTGAACAAAAGTGTAACGGACCGATTCTAATTGTAGCTATCGTAAAAAAACTGCAATCCCCAAAACTGCCACCGAATTTGTAACGGACCGACATCGCCGTTGGCATTGCAAGCCCTCGAGCAAGCAAAACAGTAGCATATCTAATCTATAACTGTCCATTTAATGGAAAGAGCCATTTCATAGAAACAACCTAAATGTGAGTATCTTTACTTCAACAACCGAGCGTGATACAGTTATACAATAGACACACAAAACGGCTATATGCTAGCAGAATATTGCAAGAGGAAAGGAGAGGTTCCGCCTTGGAACGGACACCAAACAAAAGGGAGAAAAACGACCTAATGTACAGTGGGGGCCAACCTCGCACTTACTCTCAATTCCTCTATAATAGTTTGCTAGCTGCTCATGTTAACTGTATTTAAGACAAGTACAATGAACATCAGAACGACGCACCACAATGGACAGATGCAACTATAGCGACATTATATTAACCAAAGCTTCCACTCTAATACAAGTGAACAATTTAACCACAGCACCAAACTTCAGATGGTATCTCTGGTCTGAACAGCGAGTGACTACAGCTATAATATTCCATGGCGCAAGCACCACTGGAGTACGTCCGCTGTTTCACATTTAGCCCAAGCCAGAAACAACCACAGCAAAGCTGGTCTGCATTCTGATCAAAACGACGATAAATCTTATCAAATCACAAAATTTATATATATTTTAATAAACTGCAGTAGAACTTGAAATGCGTGCAGGAAAAAGGAGATGAGATTCAAATGCCGGAGATTTCCACAAATTTGGGAGAGTTGGCATGTCTACACAATTTTTGTTAATAAGTTAACTTAGAAATAAAATATAAACAAAGTAAGACACTGTATAAACACGCGTGCGGATGAGGGCGGCCTATTTGTTTTAGACAGGGGGATGACCCATTAACTTCCTTGTAAAACCATAGATGTATGTAGTAGTTATGTGTTTTGATATAAGAAGTACAAGGATGTAAAGCGAAGCATGTTTGACATTGAGGCTGGTCACATGTAAACATACTAATACAATCAGCAATTTAATCATGCTTTGATACTTAAATATATCTTTTTTTTCTATAATTGTTTCTATTTGTTGTAGATGATTTGAGGGGCATAAGAAACAAGAATGTTTTGCAGTCCTAAGTTTGCCGTGTTTTGTTCCATGTGTGGAGGGATGGTCAGAGCCTATAGTACCAAACTGTCCACATCAGAAAGACTGTTTAGAACTAGACAAAGAGAAACAAAAGGTAATCTACGGGTAATGCATTGGACAAAAGCAAGTCCTGATCAAGGGCCCTTTTTCTAAAAAATCTGTGGTATACCTAGTTTACCTCTATTTTACCTAAGTAAAACCTACATTGGTCAGTTATCATACCTAGGGGAGATATACTAGTAGTCCAAGGACATATAATCAAAAGGCATCCTGAAGGTTAAGAAGTGGAATAATTGGAAAGACTAAATTGTATTTTCAATAAACAATTTGTAATCTTCACTTGACAAACTTGTCATTGGATTATTGTGAAGGTCTGGAACTGTGGAAGTAATGGAAACCTTTTTTTTACAGAAACACAATTACAGCATTTTTTTTCATGGAAAAATACCATAAATGAATAAAAAAATAGTAAAAGTTAAAAAGCTATTTTAGCACACATTGAACTACACCACTTGCTTTGAGTTTTGAATGCAAGTTGTAAGCATTTTGGACCATTTGTTGACAATTATATTTTACTGTTAGAAGTATGATGGTACTGGTAATTTCATTTAAGTTTTTACAAGAATACTTCATTTGTATTTTGTTTTCAGTTAGAATTGTGAAGAAGATTCTTGCAGCAGTGAACAAAGACAGCTTGTTTGTACTTAACAACCCAGGTAAGCAGGGTGATTCTCACGCAGTAGGAAAGGTTTCTTTGTTTTGTAACTTGGAGAAGAACATAATATACATTACACATAATAAGCAAAATCTTTATGTTAACACAATAGGGGGAAACTGTCACTCAAGAAATTATGATAAAGGGAAGGCACAAAGTACAAAGACTATGGATAGCAGACTTATCGTTAACTTCAGCACGCTTTCATATAATCATACATATAATTATATTAATGTTTTTATTGACTGCATTTTAATTTCATAGTGATCACGACTTTCATGTATGTTACAAATTCATAGTAGTTATTGCACTGTAGCATGTGAATTGATTATTTCATTATTTTGTAGAGAGAGTAGAGTATGTGAAGGGATTTGTAAACCAGGGCATCAAGAATGTTGTCTGTTCAATGAAGTCACAGGATAAGTTGGAATATATAGAGGTACTGTCTTTAACTTTTGATTGCTTTGCATCAGTTTGAATCAACTGTGACTAATGTTAGAGTTAACAAGTTCAGTAACTAGTGTTTAGTCACATGAGGTTAATTTAAGGTCTATATCGAGGGGTGAATGTTAATGGGTCATATCTGCTTCTACATTCAATAGCACATAGAACCCTTTTGCTTTAACCCCTTGATATAAAGATCCTCTATACTGTTGACAGAAATAAACTTAGGACAGGTAAAAAAACACCTGAGCTTAAAGGTTGAATGTTATAAAATCATCTTTAAAGTTCAAGAAATCAGTTCAAGAATTAAAGTAGAATATTCGAGTAGAATTGTGGATAAATACTGCTCAGTGAATACTTTGTTATGTCAAAGATACCAGTAGTATTTAAAAAGTATACACCAAAGTACACATATGTAGCAAATTCAATAAAAAGATGACACATTAAAACAATTATTCCTGGTGCATATGAATTGTGCTCGCTATTCCAGTAAAATAGCTTTGTTACCAAAAAATTATCTGCAATATTTTTTTATTGTTTGCCAGCCAGAGTGTATATTAAAAATAATTCATATAACTCGTGTGTACTCATTACATATCTAAAAGTTTCACTGTGTTAATTAACATATCCTGCTACATTGTATTGTGATTTTAGAACCTGTTGCCGAGCAAGATGGAAAAATATGTGAAACTATGGAAGTATGACCTGTATGGAAGTAATTCAAGAAACAGGGACGTGGAATCTCTGATGGTACTGAGCTATAAAGATGTTACCGGTAAATGCAGTTTTACTCGTAATTAAAAAAATGTTTGGAATGAAAATAAACAAAGAGTTCTTATACAGTGGAATTAATATTATTATTCATAAAGCACTTATTTCGTGGATTTTGTGGGTCAGTTTAAACAGAATATAAATTTCGTACAAATATTCTGTATTGTTTTAAGAGTTAGCTCCCTTGTGATATGATATTTCTATAACTTATAAGTCACAATTGCTGTTGTGTTGTTGTCTTGGATGTTAAGATTAAAAGTCTATGTCCATGTAAACATAACGTAAGCATTGAGTATAACATATGAACATACTTTAGTGATTCGTCAATCAGAATTCACAGATCAAACAGAAAAGAATAGGAGTTTCCACTACATATATACATTTAATGAAACTTCCTACTCACAGGGAGATCACTCATAACCAATTAACAGCATTGTTGTTCCTTGAACCAATAGTGAAAAAGTGTATATTAATGACTGTGTGTATATATTTTGCAATCCACAAATAAAAGTGCTTACAAAAACATACTTTTGAGGAAAACCACAGCAATTGATACCAATGGAAATAATTCATTTCACAGTCACCAGTGTATAGATTTAATTTGTGAACTGATATAACGGTGTTGGATGAATGAAAATGAATGCTGTAAAAGCAAAAAACATTTGTAATTGTCATGTGTTGGCCATTGATGTCTGTTATCCATGATTCTGTCTGTTGACCATCATGATTTGACCTTCATTTTGATTGACTTTAAAAGTTGCCAACTTAACCCCATATTTATTTCAAATTGAAAAGAAACTATATTTTTTGTTAATTGATTTTTAACCCATTTCTCACTAAATTGTGTGCAAGCAGGACAACTGTTTCAACTATATCAGGACATGTAAACTCCACTCACCCTATCGTCCTGTCAAACAATTGTGTGTACAGGACTTGTGGACATTTTGAAACCTCTTGTTCTTCCCACCCCCTATGATGAGCAGGAGGAGTAAAGATTTTGTTAATGAATATGCTCTGTATATGTCCACAGTTTTTCCTGCATGTGTATATGGTAATGCATTGCTTTGAGGTTCACAGGATAATTGTATCTCACCAGTATCATATTAAACTTGTTCCTTTCTTCCAGATCTGACTATATTTACGAAACTTGATCCGGCAGAAATAAAGAATTGGAGTATAAATTGGCTGACAGACAGATTTAGAAAGCAGGATGGTTTTTATGGAGTGAAGAATGTGAACTGGTTCTGTTTAATGACATCAGATGTATATAAGGTTTGTATTGTTTGAAGTGGTTTTATCTTACATGAGCAAAGAAGTATGATGCCAAGTTGTTGTTGATTGTATTCCCTGATGTATTTCAATGACTCATGCACTTGTTTTCATCACTTTTTGTTTTCTTCAATTAACAACATCTCCTCCTCAACTAAAGTCGGTGTTCATGAATCTTAGCAGATTTTTCCTTGCAAGAACTCTATCAAAGTAATTGAATGAAATCCATTTAGTTCAGAAATCGGTTTACCTTGTCAACAAAACGTTTCAAAAAAAGAGAAAAAAATGTTTATCTGAAGCTACTAGGACTTGAAAATTTTATTTTGGATGTAGCAATATTTGAAAGGTTTCTACCAAGATGATACCCAATGAGTCAATAGTGATGCTGCCCTAGGGAAGAGATTCTCATGTTTTACTTATACTTTTATCGTAGTGTCTTGAAGGATATTCTTAACTTGAGCTGGAAAACTGATATTCTAGAGACCTCACATTTGGTTGTTTTTGCTGTGTTTAGTCTAAAGATTTGGAAACACATTGTACATAGTTGTCATGATTAAGAGACTTCTATACTGCCACTGCAACCCTTTCTAAATTGTTTGTCCTACTTTTCTATTTCAGAACGTATTTTTAAGCAAACATTCAAAAACCCGATTGTTCCAAGCTCTACACAAAGTGAATGTTGTAGGAAAGGTAACTCTCAAATTCTGTGTCCATTCTCAAAATTAGATTTATTAGAATTTTGCATATTCACTGATAGTCTTAATTGGATGGCTAATTTTCTCGGCTGTTACAAAGGAAAATAAAAGTATGTTATAGCAATGTCCTCCTCTGTACATGTATAATTATCATCTGTTACATATCCGCAAACTCTTTATATTCACAAATGACCTTGAAGTCTAACTATTAATATAAAAGAACACTTAAATATGTGCAACATCTTGACAGCAAAGTATTTGAATGGGTGGATTTGTAATGTTTTCTGAAAGATCAGTCTGCTTTTATAAGCTTATTATGGTGTCTATACCTACATAATTATATGTACCGTAAAAGTCGTATTTAATGCCCCTCTCCTAATAGTAGCCACCACAAAGTATAAATATATACATGTAGTATAAACTATTGTTTAAAGTTGATACCTGAAATCAGAAATTATTGATTTGTTTAGTGTTAAAATCAACTTGTGTGCTTGTTTCAGTTTCTACCTGACAATATACCATTGATCTTCAAAGCTGCACCTAATAGGGTGAGTAAAGGGAGATAATTGACTCCAAACTTCAGCTGAGTTATACATTTATTACTAAAAGGATACTGCTTGTTAGCATATACATGATGATTATACACCCCCCCCAGATCGGAA
>ENA-OREC01002226-OREC01002226.1-marine-metagenome-genome-assembly--contig:-NODE-2226-length-10542-cov-14.785189_pt1 | contig 10542 bp, 6 predicted proteins | sample MGYA00248626_ERZ508543 | MGnify/ENA primary metagenome ERZ508543 (study PRJEB26211, sample SAMN05518279) | marine metagenome | isolation source: Puget Sound, Washington, USA | host: Bankia setacea...
TATTCATGATGTATAGTGTAATGATATTTGTTGTATTCATGATGTATAGTGTAATGATATTTGTTGTATTCATGATGTATAGTGTAATGATATTTGTTGTATTCATGATGGAAATTTTCCAACACTGTTCACATATTGAAGCATGTATAATGGGTATGTTTTACAGAAAGAGGTAATAGCAGCTCTGCCTAAACTGATCAAGTTGAACCCAGTTGTTGTGAAAGAAGTGTTCAACAGGCTGCTTGGTGGACATGGTCAGTATTTTCACTCTATATTGAATTCTAATACAGACATTGCATACAACTGGTGATATTACAAATCAGTGGATATCTTTTACATTTGACCGAAACTTTAATCTATAAGATCCTCATGGGAAAGAATTACATTGAAATTTGGGTAATTGTTTTTCATAATTAATACACTTTGTTTATATCTAATTACAAAGTTCAAACAACTGAATGATAATCAAGTGTATATTGGCTACTTTGTTTTCCCAATGAAGAAAACATGACTTAAATAAATGTTAATGAGTTGTTAAAATGATGTTAAACTGCGTTGTTAGCCTGACATGTTCACCTGTTGAAGACTATGAGTTGTATATATCAGGAGATGTTGCCTACCAGTCTCCACTTACTCCAGCTGATCTACTCATTGCCCTGCATAATCTAGATGACAAAGTCGACATGAAAACAACCATTAAAGGTATTAAGTGGTGAATGCTGTTGTAAATTGCAGCTGTTGTCTGAAGTCGATATTTCAAGATGAACAATTCACATGGTTTATCTAATGATAGCTTAGTTTTCTATTTAATCTAAAAATGGTCATGCCAGGAGATTTTTAAAGTTATGTCCCGTGTTCAAAATTCTTATATATTCAGAGAAAGTTTTTGTCTTAACTATTTCAGCAGTTATTAAGTCATTTAAATGAATGCCTATGGTTTTCCTTATATCCTGTGACTAAGCAGGAGTAGGGAATATTTGTCACATTCAATGAAAGCTCTAGTTGAATGTGTAAGTAAAGCTTGGATAAGTTAAAAAAGATAGAGTAAAATGTCTTCAACTTTCTATCTCAGCGACCAACTTGTGTTTTGCTGAGAAGAAGATCTACACCCAGGAAGTGTTAGCGTTAGTGATGCAGAGCTTGATGGAACAGACACCTTTACCTACACTGTTTATGAGGACAGTATTACAATCTCTATCTATGTACCCCAGACTACTTGGTCTTGTACTCAACATACTACAGAGACTCATCCTTAAACAGGTGAGTGCTGGCTGGGATTGTATATGCTGTGTGATATTCAAACAGTACACCAACTCTCTTTACTAGTACACTCAAATAATAGGCTCTTTCTGAAAATGCACCTTGTATAAGTAGATGAAGATTGGGTTGATATTATGAATGTATTGGAACATGGATGGTAACTGTATCTAGTTTGATTATTGTATTTTAATACCGCATACCTGTCTCAGTTTATACCACAGGTGTATCTTAATGGGAAGTTTAGTTAACAATTGTACCATGATGTTTACAACTTGAAACCAAGCTTTTTTGTTAAATGATAAAAAAAAACATTCTCCACTGTTTGTTAGACCACCTTAACTTAAACTTTCTTTTATATGCCTAATTTTAGACCTATCAATAGACGTGTGGTTTTATTTGTTAAACTTGTAATTACTTCCTATGGTGCTATGTAGTTACCTGTTCTCAGATATAATCAGTACATATATGTTGTGATTGTTTTGGTATGTATAGGTATGGAAGCAGAAGAAGGTATGGGAAGGGTTTGTGCGCTGTTGTCAGAGAACGAAGCCTCAGTCGTTCCAGGTGTTACTACAGTTACCATCAGAACAGCTGAAAGACGTGTTTCAAATCTGTCCAGACCTTCGTGAACCTCTACTGGAACATGTCAACAAACTCACGGATACTCAGGTACTGCTTACGGGTGGTTGTGGTTGATTGGACATTGCAAGTGTTGTTACTACCAAGTTAGATGCTTAATTTTTTACTAGCTAATATATGTTAGTGGATAGAAGATGAACTGCAAGCCTAAATTTCCACTTGCTTGTCAGTATGTGAAACCTAAATTCAATCCCTGCTACTTTTACATGCACTCAATACTTAGAGAATCTACAGTCTGCTGGCTATAACCACACTTAAACAATGAACGTTATAAACTGTACTGTATCCTGCTTAAAGTATTTGCAGTAATCGCCTTTCTATGAAATAGCAAAAACTTTAATATATTTCCTGTACTGTTTTGTTATAATGAATTATTAAACATGTTCACATATTTGAATTGAGCTTGTTACAAAACTAAAGCATGTAAGATCTAATAATTAGTGAATGGTTGATCAGCTGTTGGTTTCATAGTTATTAGTAATAACATGTTAACAAAGAAAGCAAAGGTAATATTTTTAATGTAGCTTGAATGTGGTGTGGTGACACTTGGTTAAAGTTACTCTTTGTCTCTATATTCCACAAGGGCATCCACCTTTAATATTTCAATTTGTCTTGTAGTCAACTTTACTCATTTATATCATCAGTATAAGATAAAAAAATGACATGCAATACACAGATATACATTAATTTTGACAACCAAACGAATACATTACGTTATCAAATACATGAAACATTTAAACATAACAGAACATATTGAAAGTTTTATGACATTAATAGTAATACTACTACACATATACTGATATTCAAAGAGTATCTCTCATTAAAAACGCTCTGTAAATAAATGTAGATAAACAAAATATTTCATTGTTGTTTTGAGTTGACAGAATGTCGTAAAATAATTGGTAACAAATAAGCAGTGTATAGCAGTGGGTGATACAAACAGGCAACTAAATAACAGAAATAAGAAAGTAAGTCCTATATAACTGCGAGATGTGACAGGGATTGTTCAACCTAAACAAGTGGCTACCTTGAAACTTTAACCAAAATAGTGAAAGAGTTGCGTATGTTTGTGTTGTTGCAGAGATCTCACATATCAGCAGCTACAATCACGGTTCTGGAGACAGATCCTATGATAGAGAAGAGAGAGCAGGAAGCCAAGCAGGCCCAGGAGGAGAGATTGAGAAGAGAGGCAGAGGAGATGTTACAGATACGACGTGATGCTGAACACAGAGCCACACACAAAGATAGAGAATCAGCTGATGTATGAACTCAATAACTTTCTCTCTTTGTAAATGATCTGTCACTTTCTTAATATACACCCTTAAACTTCAAAAGATCTGTTCAAACATTATATATTCAAGTAAAGTTGTGAATAACTCTAACTAAGTGAATACCTTATTAGTCTAATTACCAGTAAAGTGTACAAATGTAGCAGATCTTAACAAACAATACGGTCGTTTTTAATAAAAAAGTAGACAAGACAAAAACAATATCCTCACTGACACATAATTATTTGTTTGGTTGTGCATTATCATTTTGTACACTGTTCTGTTAAAAATCAAGCGTGTGACGTGTTTGCTATCTACAATTATGGTATAAGACTAGTGAATCACACTGTATTTTTGGGACTCTCAATGTCCTATGTCAATTTATAAACCTGTGGAGATTAAAATCATTTCGTCAATATTTACAACATTATTTTCTGTAACATTCAAGTGTTCTGTAACAACCAAATTTTACACATTCCTATTGAAAAGGTCTCCATTGGCCATCTTGTCTGTTCTTGTTTGTGTGTGTTCAGACCCAAACTTGTCTTGTAGCCATACCAAAGATGTACATGTACATTATGAAGCTGACATGATGTGAGAATTCTTCTTTCTTTGAGATTTTTCTAATCCCGCTGAAGTTAATGCCCTTTGAAGATCTTCCATTAGGATGTAGCAAATATTCTTAATAGTCTTTACAATGATACCCAGAACAAACAAAAACTGGTGTGTTATATGGTCCTTTTCATTGTATTGTTCTTTATTGCAGTTTGATAAAAGAAAGGGAGATCCTAAAAGAAGAGAGGTACTAGTTGGCTTATTACTTCATAAAATGTCATTATTACGAAACAAATAAACCCTGATTACTTATACTGAAAATGATACTTTAATATCACGTTGTTTCAGGCGCAAAAATGATGTTTTAGTATTACGTTATTGCACAATTTACTGGTACAGTCTGAAGGCAAAGAAAAATCTTTTAAGTTATAAAACCTATAAAACATATGTTGATAAAATTGTTACAATGCTGTGATAAATAAAAAAATGAGTGGTATGATGCTATCTAAAGAAGCAATCACCATCTAAAATAGAAATTATATTGTTTGCTTGAGTCTCTAATTGTTTGGAAGAGATGGCATAAATGTAACTATGAATTTGAATTGTTGTCTCTTTAGTCTAGAGGCAGATCTCGGTCTCCTGTTCGTGATCGTCGTTCCCCGGGGAGAGATAGACGATCTCCTGGGGGTAGGGACAGACGCTCACCAGGCAGAGACAAACGATCATCTCCAGGTAGGGACCGACCATCCAAGGAGAATCGTGTGCCTAGTAAAGCTGATGATGTTGTAGATCTTAGTGACCCAGTCTATAGTAAAGCAGACAGATCAGACCCATCTGGTAATACTGCCCTACATTCTCACAATTCTTCAATTTGTTATTGATTAACCTAGAATTAACTCTTTCTCACACTTTTGGATTCACTAAATGTTTTATCTCAATTGAATTGGTTAAAATCAAATTACCTCTTAACAAAGTGTTATGCAGAAAATGTTTTTGTTTAGATGACTTGAACATGTGTGCATTATTTCAGCCTGTCTCAAGAGATTTGCAAATTGTTTAAAACTCATGTATACTTGTATTAAAGAGCCCCCGCGAGACCGACGTGAGAGCAGAGATAAGCGTGAGACTAGAGACAAGGGTCAGACAGTTGACCCATCTGACCCTACTGGACTCACAGCTGACCTTCCTGTAGCCCCAGCTAGTCGACGTCGTACAGCTGACATCAGGAGAAACCCATCGCCCGTATTAAGGAACCCTTCGCCTGGACATAGTGGGGACGTAGATCTGAGTGCAGTCAAGCCAGAACCAACAGATAAAGGATATGAGGTACGTAGAATAACACTAGAGTTTAGGATTCATGTACTTTGATTATATAAGATATTGTCCTGTACACTGACTTAGGTTTATGATATTCAACAAGTTATTGCCAATAATGGATATAATGTACAAGCATAATAAACAAGGTGGCAATAGCACTAGTTATTTAAAGTTAAAGTTTTAAAGAGTGTTAAAGCATACTTTAAGCTTTGATCTGTCTCAGTTTTTCCCCAACTTTTTGATTGAAAGCTTTCATATAGCACAAACATAGTGTATTTAAAGTGTTGTTTTAGTTACATTTGTATGCATGTTTGCGTTTTTTTAATGAACATTTTAATATTTATATCATTGTGTCATTGCAGAGGAACAGTGGAAAGACTTAGCAAGGATGTGTGGAAGATAGAGACTTCTGGTAGTGGCCATATTTCCCTACAGTTTAAACAGTGTTAAAAGCTCAACTCTGCAGCACATATGTGTATAAAAGCGTTCCAAGCAGCTGCATGAACTTGTCCCACAGGTCTCTATGAAGTTTCATATGTTTGGTCATGCTTGCTTAACTGACACTTGACTTATATGTAAACCATGGCACTGTTAAGATTTCTTTTATTAAAGATTAAAATGTGAGAGAGATTTGTTGGGGAACTTTTATAGAATCAGATGTGTGACAGGAAAGGACGATAGACAAGAGGTTTCCGTCCTTGTAGACTCGGAAGTACTAAAAACTGAAGTAAGGAGAACATGGGGAATGAGACTACACACGTTGGAGGAAGAGGAAGTTATGCAGCTATAAATGTTTACGTCAACCAGTGCAGAGACAACTGTATCCATGTTAAGTGGTGTAATATTACAGACAATAACTCTCAAGTGTATGATGACGTTAAATAAACCAATATCTCTCCCCCGTCAAGTTTCATTCACTAGATGCTGTATAGTGCTTTAATACAAACAGATGTGTGCTTAGTACTCTTGTACTATGTGTTTGTTTTTCTTCTACTCTTTATTTCCAGAGTGGAATGGTAAACTGTCCTAACTATATATAAAACGAAGGTAGTTAAGACAGTTTGCAATTCATGCCTCAATTTCTAGTATGTTTAAGTTGATATGATAATGTGGTATTGTTGGTAGAGTTGTCATGTGCTCATTTTCTATGAGAAAGAATGCAAAATAAAACAAACAGAATCAAAGGTATTGTTGTTTGTATATGAAGGGAGAAGACAGTGGCTGTGGAGTGGAAACTGATCAATGGTAGGGTAATTGTTTTTATACTTGATGGGGTAATTGTTTTTATACTTGATGGGGTAATTGTTTTTATACTTGATTGTTTGATGTGGATACTAGAGTACTTACCCACTTACAACACAAACGTACTCTGTATACTCATCTTGGATCATTGATTGTGCAGATATTGAAGCTAGATTTGAATATCTAGAGTGGAACAAGAGGTGTTTACTCAAAAATCAGAAACATTCCCATAAACTAGTGCTACAATATGCTAGGAATGTTTTGCATAACTTATTAAAAGCCATTACCTCTCATTGCGTTGATAGGTTGATACTTTACCACCCAGCTTCACTTCATTACTCTAGTCAATTAAGGAAGCAATAGCCAGTACAATACTACATTATCACTGTTTTATCACATAGCTGACCTTGTTCTTAATGTAATATAACCAGTGTGAATATCTCTATATTACACACATTAAACATAACTAGAGAAGAGAAACCTGTGGAAAGTGCACCCAGCAGCATCGCAAGCCATGCACACTTAAAAGTCACTTAAAAGAATCTTGTCCTTTAAATGTTAACTTTTATGAATCAAGTTTTGAAAAAGGCTCACTTAATTGTTTAATGTTTTATATGACAACTCATGTAAGGCTATAAGTAAACATGTATTAACACAAGCATCTTTTTCTCATTTTATTCTCTTTTTCAGTGAAAATATCAACATTTAACTTAAATGCATGTATATAGAATAAACAATACACTAGAAGTATGTGAACAGTTATATACATTTATCACATTGGCACAAACATGTAGGAAACAAAATATGCAACTTGCTCTAGCATTCAATAGTACAGTTACAATAATAAATCAACACTGGTAACAGCACATGGTAATAGTAAGTAAAGAGTAACTGGAATTACACATCAATGTAAACAGGCAGAGCTTAAATCAGTCTTGTCTGCTTAAATTCATTGACATCTACAGAGATAATAGTTCATAGTTGAAGACCTGTAGTTTGTTGGTGACTGAACTGTGTGTAATAAAAATATAGATTATAACTAAATCACAAGATCTGTACAAAGGCCTACATTTACCTCTTATCAAAACAAAACTTTTAACAGGGGAGGAAAATTAGTGAATGAATCGGGGAACTTAATGGTTCTTGTTTTTGCTAGTGAATGAGGGCAGAAAGTAAATCAAAGCAATGCTAGAGAATCAAAGTGACTAAATAGATGACGTTCATGGCTAATTTATTATCACCATGACAATGCCTTTTAAGTTCAAAGACTTTAAACAACGTGCAGCTCACAATTTACTCTATAAATTACAATCAACATGTTTGTGTAAGACTTTGGAAGATAGGAACGTAGGAATGCTAACTACATTAAATCATAACAAAAGACAGATAAACCTCTTCACATCCTCTAGTCAAATCGATGGAGTGATCAGATGTCTTAAGTACTGATACTCACTCAGGCTTTTTCTGCAATTTAACTGTTGCCACTGACGTAGATGAGGGGAGTGAAATAAAACTGCTTTTGCACATTTTTGTGTGTGTTATAGCGGGTAGGTACCCTTACGTCAGACAAATACTAGTGGGGGTAAAGTATGATAAAATACTGACGCTCTTATTGTTGCAGTGACTCCCAATATACAACAATGCACACACATTATCATACATTGATTGTTTTTCAGTGATATTCTGATAACATGAATGTGATTAATCAGTAAAGTCACATTTCATCTTACAATGTTAGCTCTTGTGACGTCAACTGAAATACAGGTTAGTGTTCGTACGTAGACATCATTCAACATATTAAAAACCGAAGAGATCTAGCTAGAAAAGATGCCCACTCTTATAATAAAAGGTTATTAAAACTACATATCCCTTACCACAATATTTAAACAGAGTTAACTGATACTGATACATAACTATCTGCTTACATTTCCTGCCCACAATATGACCTTGAAAGTTGAATGAATACATCAATGTTGTGCCAACCATCAGTCCATGTCTGATAAGTTTTGCATTTTAACCAACGGGATGTTCATCATTGAGTGATACTTGATACCAGTAGGGAAAGATAGCGTACACTAAAGTGAACATTGTCATGTATGCTGAATCATGGAAAGAAAACATACAACATACCACAATTAAAATGCCTGCATGGTACAGGTCACTGAAATGTAAATTGACATTAAATTTGCATTTATAACTTGTAAATAGTTTATCAGATTGTTTGCCTGCATTTTATGAGCCTATCAGCATGCTACTGTAGAGTGTAGAGCCGTGTTGTAATCAGGCTGCAGCTCTCCCTTGTAGCCACTCAATTCTCTGTGAATGCATCAGTGACAGCCTCAGATACAGCAGTCTGACTTCTACTGGTGCCACGATCTGTAACATACGTCAAACAAACACATCAACTTTATTGCAATAACAAGGCATAGCTGTCAAAGTTTTACCAGTTGTTAAGTGCTGTTGTTGGGATAGTCCATGGTTTTGGGTCAGTGTATGTATGTCATTAACCTGCTCCTGTCCAGGACTCGTGTGTATGTGTGTATTCAGTGTGTATGACATGGTCAAAATATGTAAATGGATAAAAAAGTTATGACCAATACTAATTAAAAATCCAGATTCTTCCTTTTGAGGCTTAGAAAATAACTCAATGTTGGCTTACATTGTTTTTGTTTGTTTTGAAACATTTACTTACAAATCTGCTACATGCTAACGTCTGTTTGTCTACTAATAAATCTAAACCAGGTGACATCCAACAGGTGTTGTGAAAAGTTGAATTGTACTTTACTCAAGAAATAACCTAAATCCTAATAATCTCAGTTAAACATTTCAATGATTTATGAGGTTCAACTTGTAAATGTCTGAGATGGATGCTAGGCTGTTCTGTAAAAATATATATATTCAACTGCGTACTAGAGAAAGGCATTGAATAAACATAATTATGGCCAGCAGCCAGCTACTATCCTGGTCCTAATAATGTTATTGTTTTCTCTTAAAGTCTGGTGTAAATAATGTTTTTTACAGTGCCACTGATAAGTTAAAACAAAACAATTTCCCTAAATCTGTTCACACCCACATCTCCGCTTTACTCATGAAATTAATCTATTTTATACAAGTATATAACAATAGAGAGGCAATATGGTGTTGTGTGTGGTGTGGCAATTACCTGTAGGTTTGTCATTGTTGGCTGTAGAGTTATCTCCCTTACCTGTAGGTTTGTCATTGTTGGCTGTAGAGTTATCTCCCTAACCTGTAGGTTTGTCATTGTTGGCTGTAGAGTTATCTCCCTTACCTGTAGGTTTGTCATTGTTGGCTGTAGAGTTATCTCCCTTACCTGTAGGTTTGTCATTGTTGGCTGTAGTGTTATCTCCCTTACCTGTAGGTTTGCCATTGTTGGCTGTAGAGTTATCTCCCTTACCTGTAGGTTTGTCATTGTTGGCTGCAGAGTTATCTCCCTGTTTCTGTTCTCCCTCCTCCCCTTCATTGTCCTCGTCCTCGTTCTCCACCCCCACTGCCATCAGTGTGTACGGGTTGTAGTTATTCAGGGAGTCACCTAGGATACCAACTCTGAAAATACAGAAAACTCTCCATCAATAACCACCTCCAAAATAAGACCATTCATTTACAAAGCCACTTAACAAATAGTTTGTTCTGCTGCATACTTCACGAGTCAAATCTCTTGAACCATAACATTGAAACATTCACCAATCATCATCTTAAACTCTTAAATCAGTTCCCACTTGGGTCTAAAAGCACCATAAAAGTCCAACAATTAGGACTACTGGATATCATCACCATGACTAGCACCAACTTAACCTCCATTGTCAGTGCAATAAAAGATCATTAAAATATGCCCTGAAAAGGCAGTATCAATAGACCAAGAGCCTATATGTATAAATAACACATTTGTTTATGGATACCGATATGTCAGCACACACAAGATGCTTAGTATATCCTTCATTAACTTAATATCTACACCAATAAGCTAAATCTCAGTAGAAATGATACAGCAACATTCACCCTGGCATAAAGTTGTTACCTAGTTACATGGGCGTTGTCATTTTAATACAAAGTAGAACTGAGAGAAAAAACTTCAATTTGCTACCTTATTATTGATTGCTTTGTGACAAATTTGACAATTTAAGGCCTACCCCAAATGTAAGAAGAGAAACTGTTGAAGAGGCAATTTAATAAAATTGTTCAGATACAAACTTGAGAAAAACTGATCATTATTAACATTGAAGGTTGGCAGTTTGAGAAAAGA
>ENA-OREC01002227-OREC01002227.1-marine-metagenome-genome-assembly--contig:-NODE-2227-length-10542-cov-14.060010_pt1 | contig 10542 bp, 4 predicted proteins | sample MGYA00248626_ERZ508543 | MGnify/ENA primary metagenome ERZ508543 (study PRJEB26211, sample SAMN05518279) | marine metagenome | isolation source: Puget Sound, Washington, USA | host: Bankia setacea...
AAAAGTGAGTAACTGAATGTGATGTTTACTGTACATTGTGTGTACAAAAGCGAGTAACTGAATGTGATGTTTACTGTTCATTGTGTGTATAAAAGCGAGTAACTGAATGTTATGAAAATTAAGTTCCAATAATAAGACCATCCTCGAAACCAACAAAAAGTTGTCTTATCAGTAAGTCAGTCATTTTTTCGCTTTCGCAAACTCAAGATCTAAGAATGTCAAATCTAGTACTATTTTGAAAAGTATACATTACTAAGTTTGGAATGGGGAGAGGTGCTGATTATGTTAATATTCTACTATCTCAGCTCCTATATCACCTTGTCTTATCTCTGGCATATCTCTGCATGGATGGTCAAACAATATGATAACTTTATGTGGTCTATATTTGCTTAATTTACCTCCCAGTTTGAACTGTCCAGATAAAGCTGATCAGCCCTAACCCTATAATTCCTTCCCTCCTCACTCTCCCACCTGTAGTAGTTGATACACTTTGGCCCACCCTGAAAAACTTTGTATAGAAAATGAAACCTACAAATTGAGCTTCTCAGTAACTGTTTAACACCTCTTGTCTGCCAGACACACACATTTCTTATCACCTTACCTTGAGCCCTTGCCCAAACTCACTATATATATTACCTTTAGGAAAGAAAAGTCAATATTACTCACTGAGGACGATGTGGCGCATTAGGTAGGGCATCTGACTCGTAACAAGTCAGTCAAGAGTTTGAGCCCCATCAAAGGTTCTCCTGTTGTTTCTTTGAGGAAGAAACATCACCCTCATTGCTTAGTACTGGTTGATTCCAGGAATGGAGTCAAACGATATTTACATGAGCGAAATCGCTAAAAAAATCAACCTTAATAAGTATAAACCAACATTACTCACATATGGAAATTATTTGGATTTCAAGGTTTTAGATCTTTATGTTTGTCTTCACCTTGAGCATAATTAGACAAACTTAGTTATGAGTGAACATGACCATATTGAATAAGAAACCCATGTTGTGCCTCAAACATTCCTAAAAAACAAAACAGAAGCCGGTCTATACAAACAAAAAAGTTCAATGTATGTACTCTTTTTGTTCAACACGTATTATAGTTATAATAGTCTTGCACTATAGCTGAGTTGTGGAAATACCCAACAGTTAATCATTGTACCCTCTAGAGAGCAGGAGATCATTACTGGTGATGTATGTTCACAGAGTCTGAGAGTTCACGGTGTTGAAATGTCTGTACAATACCTGTGTCCAAGGCTCTCTCATCTCTCCTCACACCTGGCTATCATTGCTCATCAACACTATCATTGACCATGTTTATATGAGTTACAGATGATGTGTATGAAGATTGATTAGTTTTGGCTATTTTCACTTTCAAAGAGCATGAAAGACATTAGGTCAGATAGTACCTAAACATAGTGTACTCCAGTCAAGTTCCACTATAGTTCCTAAACATAGTGTACCCCTGTGAAGTTCCACTATAGTACCTAAACATAGTGTACTCCTGTCAAGTTCCACTATAGTACCTAAACATAGTGTACTCCTGTCAAGTTCCACTATAGTACCTAAACATAGTGTACTCCAGTCAAGTTCCACTATAGTACCTAAACATAGTGTACTCCAGTCAAGTTCCACTATAGTTCCTAAACATAGTGTACTCCTGTCAAGTTCCACTATAGTACCTAAACATAGTGTACTCCTGTCAAGTTCCACTATAGTACCTAAACATAGTGTACTCCTGTCAAGTTCCACTATAGTACCTAAACATAGTGTACTCCTGTCAAGTTCCACTATTCACACTACTCAATATTAAGACCGGTCCGCCTTTTTCCAGACCTAGTGAACAGATAAGTTCTGAAGTAATTGTAAAGACCAACTTGGAATTAAAACCACTTAGTGTGGCCTTATTAGCAGATCTTAACTGTATCACAATGTACTGTATATGTCTTAATTATTACAATCTTTGAAGAGGTTCAATATTTATATCTGTTTGATCATTGCTGAATTGTTTGGGGAAAAAACGGGGGGAAAAACCTGTAACACACGTAACACACAATGCTATTAATTGGCACAAACTTAGTTGTCAGTCTTCAAATTTATGTCAGAATTTAAGCATTTTCTTGAAAACTGCATGATTATAATTATTTGACAGGTTTCCTGTTTAAAACATGCTTGAGAGTAATTAAAGGTAGTCTTGTGCATAAACGTTTTTTTGTAAATTGTAAAAAAACACACATGAACAACAAAATACAAAGTCTTACAACACTATACATGGTTGAAGCTTAGGAAGTTATAAAGCCATTGGTATGGTACAAGGAGACGTGATTGAAGGATTGACGCCTGTGCATAGATAGGTTATTTAAAAATTGTAAAAAACACATTTACAACAAAAAATGAAGTCCTATAGAAGTAAACCTTGGTAATGTTTGAAGGTAAGGAAGTTATACAGTATATCCATTTGTTCAGTACAAGGAGGTATAAAAGTAATTAACAGGAGGTCTGTGCATAGATGGACTTTTTATAAAATTGTAAAAAACACATTTACAACAAAAAAGCTGCCCACAAAACTTCAAGGTTTTAACTATATATTTACATTGGTTTAAGTTATGGAACTTATATATCCATTGGTCTGGTGTAGGAGACAAGTAGGGATGGGTTGGAGGGTACAATTAGCTCTTGTTTAGAAAATCTATTCATCATTATGTTAGTGGCATGTCTGCTTGTTTTCACATCAAATGAGGTCCTCGTCTGGAATTCATTTCTTTGCTGGGAAATAAAATTGATAGTTTTCCTTTCATCCTAGTAACTAGATGTAGGTTGATTTTGGAGTTGTAAATTGGCATGAACTTGGTGGCCCATTTATGAGTTCTACATGTTAAAAGTGTTTAGTGCATGCATGATCATCTTGTACATTAAAGGCTTTCATCTTTCTACTTAACTATTCTGCTTGCAGGTCGCATTATTTTCCAGAAAGAATTATTACAATATATGATAGTGCACTTGCTTCAATGCTATCAATTTCCCCTTTTCAGTAAGTAGCTTAGCTATATTAACGTTATATGGTTTTGGATTTATTGTAAGTATCTCATTTAAAGCAAAACATCAAATAATCAAACCCAAACAAATTTAAGTTTTCATTATATTACATTTTCCTCAATTAGTGATGTCAAATTGACAGGCTTGTCTAAAGTTGTACATTTTGTGATCACAAAGTATAATTTGCCCCAGGCATGTGTATTTAATTATAGCAGAAAGTATTGAACATGATTTTGGTAGGTCATGAAATAGATTCTTAGTGTGAGGCTTGGTTTGGAAGTCTAATTAAGTTACTGTTTAAACTTTTTGGTCATCATCACCTAGGTCTATTTTGGTTTTCTCAATGTTTGACTAAATAAATTAAATATCTGTCAATACTTGTTTTATCCTTCAATTGTATTAAAGTAATACTATGCTCATATTTGATATTTAAGAAAATGAATAAATGTAAAATAGACAGTTAATATATCAACAAATATACATAATGAATGTAAAAAGGCCGAATATATCCTTTTGTACATTTCTGAAAATGGAATTTAAATATTTATAAACTTAATTTTTTTAAGAAGAGGAAATTGCCGAAGTTAGACGAGTTTCCGGACATTTACAATGTTCAAATACTTACGGTGTTATGCATAAATTATATAGTTATAGTTCAAAGCTCCTGTAGCAATATCGTACAATTAAACAAATTTGTTCAGATGCGCATAGTTTTAATTTAATTAATTTTGGGTAAGTTTTATTTGAGTCAGGACATGTAAGTTTTTCAATGTACTTATCTTACTTGGCGAGTGAGTAGACAACAATTAAATAGAGCTCTGAGTGTTATTTCCCTTGATAAAAAAAATTGGTGCATGTCCTTGACATTGAAGATGACCTGATTAAATATATGCACTAACTCTATAGGTTTTTGTTTTTCCAGTTATTTGTGATTGAAATTTAGGAGACCACACAAGCTTTCCTCCAAATTTCCAGTGATCTAAAACTTATCCTTCAAATTCAGACAGTGTTGAAAGACAATGATTATTCTGTAACTTAGACTGTGCTAAACAGTTAACAAAAGTTTCTTGGGAAATAAATCATACACCCCTTTGTTCCAATTTTTTATTTTCTAATTTCTGTTGTTTTTTTACTTCAACTGTGTTCCTCTAAATTGTATATATCCAGATATCTATAAGAGGTAAACATCCCTTCTCTTCTCACGACAGGTTAGCTAATATATCATGACGTATCTCAATTAGAAGAGAATTTCCTAGAAACGATTTCAGTCCGAGTGAATTAAACAGCTGTTTGTTCAACGGTAGGGGTTCTTTTTTGCTCATAATTATAAATGTCTTGATAGATTTTACAAACAAATGGTTATTTTCCAACCTTACCTCAAGATCTAGTATGATTTCTCAATTCAGCAATTCTGTTTTAGTCATAAAGTTATGAATGAAAACGGTTCATTTCTGGGTAAAGAGTTTAATGGAAAGATTTGGATGAAAGATCTGGGTTGAATTTTACACTATTATCTTGAATTTGTTGGAAGTTTATGTCCCTGGATATGTATTAGATAAGGCAGCATGAGAAACAGAGGCCAGTGCTTATGATTTTGTTTTAGGATTTCGGAAGTTTTACTCCTCAAAGAACAGGTTGTTGTCATTAGTCATTCAGTTCTTATCACACAAATACAGCAGATAACATTGTAAAGTGAGCATGTGATAGAGGTGGAATGGGTTTTTGTAATAAAATGAGAAATGTAAAGGTTTATTTTATTAGTATCTTGGAATTTGAAACGGAAACTGTTTTAACCAACATGGAATCTGATAACAGAGGTTTTTCTGTAACACATTCCTTGAAAAAAATGTACTCTTCAGGTGCTCTTTACAGCCTTAGAAAGTTTTTTCTTTAATATACAAATGCAGAACATAAGTCTTTATTTAGAAAGAACAATAACATTATTATTTGGCTTAAGAACCTTCAAAGTAACAGTTTCTTTTTACTTGCCATAAAAAGCGTTCCATTAGCCATTGCGTGAAATAAAGGACATGAATTCATCAGTCACTTGTATCAAAAAGTCTATTTACATTTACACTTGCTACTAGGGCTCTGTATAAAACAAAATGATCAATACCATAATAATGTGTTTTGATACAATATTCGATATATCTATTGATGTAGTTTATGAATATGGCTTGCTTCAGGTCAGCTAGTTTTATACAACCCAAATCATTCACACACCACAATCAAAGAAGCACTTTTTCTCAATAAAAAAAATGAGAATGGAAATCTGCAATCTCTTAAATATTCTGTGTAGACCTGTCTGAAATGATGCTTTGCGAGATGAAGAAATAGTTAGGATGTGTGACAGTGTCGTTTGCTCCCTAGCTGTGCAATGGTTTATGCATCTTTACCTTATTTCACCTTATTTGTCATTTCAGAGACCATCTAGAGACGTGTATAAAGTTAGGCCATGTGGTGATCAAAGTACGACGGAAACGTAAGCGCCAGGCTGCCAACCCTCCCAGCCCTGAGAGTAAGATACAGAAGTATGGTTCAGTGTCCAGTTCAAACCTCACAGAATCAACAGAAGACAATGTATTACGACGACAGATGCACGTCACCCAGTCAGCGTCCTGCCTCGAGTCGGATCGGTCAAGTTTCACCAACTCACTCGCTCTCAACTCTATCACAAATTCTGAAAATAGTTTAAACGTTTCGAATGATGACGTGTTTTTAGAATCCAATGAGCCTCATTATTATGGGGGCAGGAAATATTCAGATATTACGTGTCATAGAAAGCGTGGTTACAATGACGCCAATCCCTTAGCATTGTATGGTGCCGATAAGTATAGAACTCATAGTGCGTCAGCTGTTGAGGATGTAAGATGGACATGTAACGGTCAGTATGAAACTGACAATGGGGCTGATATTGCCTCCAGTATGTATCCAGACAACTCGGATGCTGAACTGGGTCAGTATCAGTCTGACACAGAGATTCTAGCATGTGAGAGATTATATAGACAGAGGAAATCATCCAAAAGTTCTGAGGCATTTAGACAGGCCAACAATGCTACACCAACTAGCCTGTGGAGTTTTGATGGGTCAGAGTATGAATATACAAGCTGCCAGTCTTCCCCTGCATTTGGAAAGGTTTGTACACACATTTATAGAGTTCTGTTGTGTTTACAGCTACTGTTAAATCATACCAGCATTTTTACACATACATATTGTCTTAAATATTAAAAAATAAGCAATCAAATTAAACTAGTTGTTAAAGGGTATACAGGGATAACTAACACAACCAATATCTGCTGTTAATTGACAATTACTAACTATCATATTTAAGTTAATATCTTGTTGTTCACAGGTTTCTACCTAGCTTTAGCAAGAACCCCCAAACGTTTACTAAGGTTAAACATATCATTTCTCAGTTTTCATACACAATGGAACTCTCAGCATCTCAGGAAAACTTTACCTTGAACTGATAAAAAATATCATTAAATGAGTGGCACAAACAGCTCTTGTCTGGCAGATAAAACTGTTTATACCACAATTTTTTCTTGCTAAAATGCGAAATTTGTGGATAATTGAATCATTGTTTTCTGAATGCTGTCATCTAGAGATTACATCTCTTTTCTTTGTTTTGCAAATCACTCCACAGCCTGCATGGTGGGACTACTTTTAATGTCTATTTACAAACAGTAGCGTCACATGATTGCAATCAGGAACTATCTGCTACAATATGCAACATTACTTACAACCTTTTTGCTTACACCTTTGTGAAGTGGAAAGTGTTACATGCAGGTTTAGTCTATACATGCTGACATTTGCAGATACACTCTTCTGGCAAAACATTACATTTTTGAGAAAGCAGTTCTAAATATAAAGCTGCAATATTGTTATTTTGTTAGTCATTCTTTAATAGCACCAGTCAAGGAAGGTAAATATAGGATATACACATTGATGCATAATTGTAAAGTTCAATGTCCAGCAAGTGTGAACAAATGGCGAAACACCAGCACACCTCACTGTAATATTACATGTGAGAAAATCTGACACTGTATATATGTCTAAAATGTAAAAAAAATATGTAAGTCCAACTTAAGTTACTGTCACTGTTTTGCCACTCCTAGACAAAAATGGCTTCAGCTCTACAGACTGCAAGGTAGAATTAAGTAACAAAAACGTGAATTCAGTCCTTAGTGAGCGTAACAATGGACAGTGAATGTACAAACATGGAGGAGGAGAATTATAGTGTTGTTTGGGATAGAAAAAGTCGGAGTAGTTCTATAAAGGTATGGTTCAGTTATAAAGACCATCCATGGGATTAACTGTAAAGTGGTCTAAATTGTTACATGGTCTTTATGGTGTTTCTGTTTAAGTTGGAAGACCAATATTTGAAACAACAGTGTGGCTTGCTGTTTTAGGTGGAAATTCAATTAGGACTGTCTTGATAGTAACTAGGGATCTGTTTTAAGTAGAGATCAAATTAGGCGTAAGGTTGGGATATAAAGATCACCATAGGGACTGACAAGTAGTGGTCTTAATTACAAAGAGGTCTAAATTTTGAAAAGGTCTTAATTGTAAATCTGTTTAAGTTGCAAGACTGAATATTTAAGATTCTACTGTTCTCTTTTCGACTAAAATTAATATTTGGACTGTCTTAATAGTTCTTAGGGGTCTTTATCCAAGAAGGGGGGGAGACAGAATTAGATGTATTAATGATAAATTAGAAATTAAGATGGCTGATCTTAATAGAGAAACAGTCTAAAATTGCGAGTGATGTGTTGGGTGGAACTTTACTGTGAACGACTTCCTCATGAATATTTTATTTCACTATTAATTTGTTATTAAAAGTTTGACTGTATATGATGCCACCATTAGGGGCACAACATGTATTTGTTTAAGGTTACATTTTGGTGTTAATGTTTGTAATGTCATTCAATCTAGTGTTTCAGATTTAGTTTCATCTTTAGGTCTGAATAGTTTTTTATGTGTACAACTGAAGAATAGGTCAAACACAGAGACTTTGCTTGCATAAAGAAATAGGGTTACTATGCCACACACACTTTTTGTGTTAGAAAACTTGTCTGTCGATCCTCAACGATCCTCAACGTACAGCAAACTCTTTTGTGTAACCATTTTTTATTGTGTTCATACATTCAACATGCTATTATTCTTTGACAAACAGATCATAAAAGTCTTAATTTGAAATCAACATTTTAGTAAGTTCATTGCAATAGCAATTTAACATTTTTAGAAAACCCACACGATTTATATGCCAATATATGAGTTCACTGTATGCTGCTTGTATTGTTATACTACTATTTTGCCCATTATTTAAGTTAATCAAATAAACTCAGTCAAAACTATTGGGGTTGCATGGCGATTAGGTAGAGATAACTGCTTTGTAATTGGTCAGTCGTAAATTGAGCCACATCAAGGGCTCCTGTTGTTTCCTTGACATAGAAACTTTATCTTCAATGCTAAGTACTGGTTGGTTCAAGGAACAGATGCAAGCGTGGTTTACAACAAACTAAAATAAAGCAATATAAACTAACACTATTTATCTAATGTGTTTCAGAAGAGAGTGATAACAAAGCTGCACATATTGAAGGAGAACAACAGTTTGGGCCTACATGTGGCTGGTGGGAAAGGTTCAAAAAGAGGAGATATTGGTATCTTTGTTGCAGGCATCACAGAGAACGGACCTGCCTTTAGGTACAGTCAAACCATTAATTTATTAAGAAACATTAGTAAACCGGAATTGAAAAACCTTAGTAGCTCAAAACTCAATAATAAGACCTCCTTATTTATAAAACAACCTCAATAAAATGTATGCTAAAAAGTGCATTCTGGTGCTAATTTGAAATGCTATTTTGAGCTGCAGAAGTTAGCTTCCATAGAATTCAAACCAAACATTTTTCTAGTCCTGTTTTATCAACTGTTCATCAACAATCATTGAGGTGGCTCAAAAGTTAGTGTGTTAGACTTGCAATTAGTGGATTGTCTGTAAGGCAAGAGGAATCACACACAGTCACACCCTTGTACATTTGTTTCATTGAGTTGAAATGAAATCACTCCATAATCCTTCCATGAAAAGATTTGAGAAAAAAAATATGAAAAGAATTGCCTCCATAACACTTGTACAAAGTGTAGGTAACTGGGGCTGTTAACTGTTGTATAACACTGATTGTATATCTGATACTATTGTTGGTACTTTGGCCTATCTATGAGACTGCTGTTAGCATTGGCTCATATATCTTGGTTACTATAAGCCAGTGACCATACGGTGACCATACGTCACTGATTATCCTCGTTAGGCCTTGACCACCCAGAACAATATAAAACATATCAACTAACATTCACCACTGATTATGTAAGTTATTGGAGTAAGTGTGGAAAATAGCAGATATTATCATTAGGTAACAGGTCGAATAGAAAACGTGACATTTAGACCAATCTCTGTACATGTTCACTTACAATGATCTGAGGATAAGTATGGTGGTTCTCTGGCAGTGCTACAAGCTAACATGTGTTGCTATTGTAGAAACTGTCTGCTAACATGGACTAGTTTCACAATTGAGGCTAATTTGTTGTTTTGATAGAATGTTACCCTGTAGAAATTAATGTCAAAACCTATCTCTACCACACACTGCAGGATATTCACCCTAAAGAATAACAATCTGTTGATACCTGTTATGTGCTGTTTTATCAGTAATCCTAGGTGTACATCTTGCTCCTTAAGAGTATGGTATCATAGTCTATCTTTGGTCAGTTTATCATACTATAGTGAGATATTAGTCCTTGGACAGGTCATTGAAACAAATCCCAATACTAGTATAAGTACTAATAGCTAATGCAGACAAGGTTCTGAAGGTAGTATGGTTAAACCTGGTGTAGACTAGATTCTGATGGTAGTATGGTTAAACCTGGTGTAGACAAGGTTCTGAAGGTGAGTATGGTTAAACCTGGTTTAGACAAGGTTCTGAAGGTAGTATGGTTAAACCTGGTGTAGACAAGGTTCTGAAGGTGAGTATGGTTAAACCTGGTATAGACTAGGTTCTGCAGGTAGTATGGTTAAACCTGGTGTAGACAAGGTTCTGCAGGTAGTATGGTTAAACCTGATATAGACTAGGTTCTGCAGGTAGTATGGTTAAACCTGGTGTAGACAAGGTTCTGAAGGTGAGTATGGTTAAACCTGGTATAGACTAGGTTCTGAAGGTAGTATGGTTAAACCTGGTGTAGACAAGGTTCTGCAGGTAGTATGGTTAAACCTGGTGTAGACTAGGTTCTGCAGGTAGTATGGTTAAACCTGGTGTAGACAAGGTTCTGAAGGTGAGTATGGTTAAACCTGGTATAGACTAGGTTCTGAAGGTAGTATGGTTAAACCTGGTGTAGACAAGGTTCTGCAGGTAGTATGGTTAAACCTGGTGTAGACTAGGTTCTGCAGGTAGTATGGTTAAACCTGGTGTAGACAAGGTTCTGAAGGTGAGTATGGTTAAACCTGGTGTAGACAAGGTTCTGA
>ENA-OREC01002228-OREC01002228.1-marine-metagenome-genome-assembly--contig:-NODE-2228-length-10536-cov-81.116933_pt1 | contig 10536 bp, 6 predicted proteins | sample MGYA00248626_ERZ508543 | MGnify/ENA primary metagenome ERZ508543 (study PRJEB26211, sample SAMN05518279) | marine metagenome | isolation source: Puget Sound, Washington, USA | host: Bankia setacea...
GCACTCATTTTACAGTTACGGATTATGATGTTTTCACAGGGCGCAGCAAGTCGGCGGCCGTCGTTGTTGCGTCCGGATTTGATGGCTATGCAGTCGTCCCCGGTATCGAAATAGCAGTTCTCGATTAGAACGTTTTTACAGCTTTCAGGGTCGCAGCCGTCGGAATTGGGGCCGAGGCTTTGGAGGTGCACGCCGCGCACGGTTACGTCCTCGCAAAGGGTTGGGTGCAGCAGCCAGAAAGGTGCATTAATAATGGTAATGTCTTCGATCAGCACATTCTTGCAGCGATACGGTTGGACAAACGATGGGCGCAGGTAGTGCCCGTCGGCATAGTTGCGCTCTTCTACGGGTTCTCCTGCTTCGGCTTGCGCGAACAGTTGGTCCCGGCTTTCTTTTTGTGAGGGGTGCCCTTCGAGCCCCCACGTTTTGTTGCCTTTCCATGCCCACCAAATAGTGGGCGCTGCCTGACCGTCCAGAGTGCCCTTACCTGTAAGAGCAACATTGGTTTGCTCAAAAGCATATATCAATGGCGAGTAACCCATCATCTCCATGCCTTCCCAGCGAGTGAAAACAGCGGGTAAGTAGGCGTCTGGATTGGTCTTAAACTTAATTGTCGCGCCTTCGTCAATATGTAAATTGATATTGGAGAGCAGGTGGATGGGACCGCTCAGGTAGCTTCCGCCACTGACGAGCACTTTTCCGCCGCCTGCTTTGGCGCAAGCGGCAATTGCATCATTAATAGCTTGGCTGCTATCAGAATCATTGTTGGCTGTTGCGCCGAAGTCACGAATATCGAAGGTTTTAGTTGGGAAAGTGGGGATATTTATATTTGCGGCGATCTCATTCGCAGCAGCCCAAGCTTCATCGGTCGAATTTTTTGTTGTTGAGGCTGTGGCGGCATTTTTTTCACTTTTTCCTTGGCTGCAACCTGTAACAGCTAATGTTGCAACCCCTTGGAGGAGGTGGCGACGTGATAGTTTGCGCATATCGATTTCCCGTTATTATCGTGGTGCCAAAATAAGAGTATAAGATTAGTTTATTTTGAGAAATTTGGTAAGACCAAATCGATATGAATCCGCGGGTATGGATAGCAGATTAAGGAATAATTGATTCGGATAAAATTCTGCCAGCGATAGAAACAGCTGGCAGATGGGGGTTGTTGCTTGCGAAAGGGGCTAGTTTATAAGTGAGAAGCGTGAGCGATTGCGCTCTACACTTCTGCGTGCTTCTTCAACAGCGGTGGCTTCGGTTGCGTCTAGTAGCTGTTGAATTACTCGAGTTAAGTGCTCTCGCATGGCTGCGCGAGCTTCGATGGGGTCACGCTTTTCCAGTGCTTCCAATACCATTCTGTGTTCATCAATACGCGGCTTGGAGCCTGCTTGTCTTACCTTTTCTAGAATGCGTGCGGATATAGGGGAGTTGTTGCGTAGTTTCCACAAATGCTCGCACACAGATACCATGGCTTCGTTCTTGGTTGCTCTGGCGATGATCATATGAAAACGTTCGTCCGCCTTTTCGCAGATGGGTTCACCTTCGTTCTCTGTAACCATGTCGTCTAAGGCCTGCCTTAGTTCGGTAAGCTCCTCTGCTGAGATAAGTCTGGCCGCAAGCTCTGCGGCCTCACCCTCAACTAGAATGCGGGCTTCAAGGATATCGAAGGGGCCAATATCAAGGTCGGTACTATTGAGTGAGCTGGTGGTTTCGCTACATACATAAACGCCGGAACCGCCCCTAACTTCCACGTACCCGGCAATTTCAAGGGCTATAATTGCTTCACGAATGGTGGGCCGGCTAACATCGAAGCGCTCAGCCAGCTTGCGCTCTGCAGGGAGGCGGGTGCCTGGCGGGTATTCGCCAGTGGTGATCGTTTCGGCCAGAAGTTCAGCAACTCTCTGGTAGAGCCGTCCCTTGGTGATTGGGGTTGAGTCTTTAGTGCTCATTCTTATTGCCTGTTATGTGTATTTAAAGTAGATCGCTGCTGCTGCCTGTCTTGTTGGCTGTTGCTGGGTGCGGGCTGACGGGTAACACCCTCTTTTTTTTGGGGCTTTTGCGAGCTTTCGCCGCCGCCGGTCAGACAGGTTGGTTTTTTGTGTTTATGGTCTTTCGCAGCCGCCACCGCTGGAGTTTAGCAAGAAGGCCATATAGCCACAAGGTAGATCTGAGCGCTTTAGTCTTACCAAAATTGTATTGCGGTCAGGCCAATAAGCTGCTAGATTTCGCCTTCATAAATGCTAATAAAGCTTTATCAAGGTGAGTAAGGTTTGAACAAGGCTTTGCTGAAAGAGCAGCTAGACGAGTTGCAGAGGGCTTCAGTGACAAAAATTATTAGGTTAGACGAAAAAGATAATGTAGCGGTTGCTATAAAAGGTTTGGTTAAGAACGAACTTGTGCCTTTCGAAGGCGATATGCTCGAGATCCTCGATGCTATCGACGAAATGCACAAAGTTGCGGTTGAACCTATTAGCGACGGCTCGCCCATTATTAAATACGGTCAGGTGATTGGCTTTGCCGAAGGTGATGTCAAATCGGGCGAACATATTCATGTGCACAACTGTCAAGTTGGTGATGTCGACAAAGACTATGCCTTTTGCAGTAAAGCTGTTGCTACAGGTTATGTCCCAGAGGGCGATCGAGCCACGTTCGAAGGTTACCGTCGTTCAAACGGCAAGGTTGGAACGCGGAACTATGTGGGCGTGCTTACAACCGTTAACTGTTCCGCCACCGTTGCGCGTTTTATTGCCGCAGAGCTAAACGCTCCCGGTGTGTTGGATGCTTACCCCAATATTGATGGTGTGATTGCTCTTACCCACGAAACCGGTTGCGGAATGCGCACCGAGGGAGAGGGGTACGATGCTTTGCGACGCACCTTTGAGGGCTATATTCGTCACCCCAATTTTGGGGGGCTGATGATGGTCGGCCTCGGTTGCGAGTCAATGCAGGTCGAGAATTTGCTGGAAGAGTGTGGCCTGCATCAAAATGATACTTTCCTGGCCTACACCATTCAGGAAGTTGGTGGTACCAAAGCCGCTATTCAAAAGGGCGCTGCTGCGCTTAAAGCAATGCTGCCCACTATAAATACCGCGAAACGAGAGCCTTGTCCTGTTAGTGAGCTAACAATGGCGGTTCAGTGTGGCGGTTCCGATGCCTTTTCCGGTATTACCGCCAATCCAGCGTTGGGTGTTGCTGCGGATATACTGGTTCGCAACGGCGGCTCGGTGATCTACTCTGAAACGCCGGAAATTTTTGGTGCAGAGCATCTGCTGACCCAGCGAGCCGAGACCGAAGATATTGCTGAAAAGCTTCTCGAGAGAATTGTTTGGTGGAACGAGTATACCCGCGCCAGCGGATTTGAATTGAATAACAACCCATCGCCCGGTAACAAAAAGGGTGGCTTGAGCACAATTTTAGAGAAATCATTGGGCGCGCAAGCCAAGGGCGGCACAACAATTTTGACCGATGTTCTGCATTATGCTGAGCCTCTGAAGACTCAAGGTTTAGTCTTTATGGACAGCCCGGGCTACGACCCGGTATCGGTTACCGGGCAGGTGGCTTCGGGAGCAAATGTTGTTTGTTTCACGACAGGCCGCGGTTCGGCATTTGGTTTTAAGCCTGTGCCTAGCATTAAGTTGTCTACCAATACCGCCATTTACAACCATATGCGTGATGATATCGATATCAATTGTGGAACCATTATCGATGGCGAAGAGAGTATGGCGGAGGCCGGGCAGCGAATTTTTGAATATGTTGTTGATATCGCCTCTGGTAAGGAAAGCGCGAGTGAAGTGCTTGGTTATGGCGATGCAGAGTTCAACCCATGGAAGATAGGAGCGGTGGTTTAATCCACCGCAACTTTTTTAAGGTTTCGTGATAAGCTTTTTCACTTTAGTGAAGTTGTACTAATAACAATAAAGAGCGAAAAACGCTCAACTATTATTTGAAAATTATTCAGTTGGCAAGATTTCCACACGCCTAAAGTGGTATTTCCTGGCCGTCACCCAGTGATCTATGGAATTGGTCTCATATTGTGCTGCGTTTTACGCGGCATAATATTGTTACTTGTTTTTCCTTCTCCCCAGTTGAGTGTGTTTTATATGGTGGGGTGTGCCGCAGTGTTGTGTGCGTGTCGTTCGTCAAGTAGTCGATTTCTTTTCCGATAGTTTTATTCAATAGTTCCTTTCAAATAATCTGAATAGATCCGGAGGTTGGTATGACTTTACCAATAAGTGTAAAACGGCAATTGCGAGATTTCACGAAATTACTCGTGGCTCTTGTTGTGTCTTTGCAGTTCGCAGTGTTAGGCGCCCAGGCTGCCTACGATGTAGAGAATCTCGATCGAGGTGTTGTTGCCGTTTCCCAGGGTAATAGTGTGTTTGTGTCATGGCGATGGCTGGGGTACGAAGATGACAGCGTAGGGTTTAATCTTTATAGAAACGGCACCCTCGTTAACGCTGCCCCGATAACGGATCGTACTAATTATCTCGATTCTTCAGGCAGTGCTTCCAGTTTGTACGCTGTAGCGGCGGTGGTTAATGGTCAGGAGCAGTCAGCCTCTTCTGCTGTTGAGGTTTGGTCTGATATTTACAAGCGCATCCCTCTGCAGAGGCCGTCGGGTGGCACTACACCGGATGGGGTGGCTTACACCTACTCGCCTAACGACGCCAGTGTTGCCGATCTGGATGGCGACGGTCAGTACGAAATTGTGCTGAAGTGGGACCCTTCAAATGCTAAAGATAATGCCCATTCAGGGTATACGGGCAATGTGTTTTTAGATGCCTACGAGCTAGACGGCACCCATATGTGGCGTATCGACCTTGGCCGCAATATTCGCGCGGGCGCCCACTACACGCAGTTTATTGTTTACGATCTTGATAGTGATGGCTTAGCCGAGGTTGCTTGCCGTACATCGGATGGCAGTGTCGACGGTCAGGGTAGCGTCATTGGAAGCAGTTCGGCCGATTATCGAACGTCTGCCGGTTACATTCTGAGCGGGCCTGAGTACCTCACTGTTTTTGAAGGTAGTACTGGCCGCGAGCTAGCCTCAACTGATTATGTTCCTGCTCGGGGTGCTGTGTCTTCGTGGGGAGATAACTACGGTAATCGAGTGGATCGCTTTCTCGCTGGTCTTGCATGGCTAGACGGTGAAAAGCCTAGCTTGATAATGAGTCGTGGTTATTACACTCGAGCGGTTGTAGCCGCCTGGGACTGGCGTAATGGCCAGCTTTCTTCACGCTGGGTATTTGATTCAGATAATGGTTACAGTGCTTATCGTGGTCAGGGTGCGCACAGCCTGAGTATTGCCGATGTAGACAGCGATGGTAGGCAGGAGGTGATCTTTGGTGCAGCGGCTATTGATGATGACGGCTCTGGTATGTACTCCATGGGGATCGGTCACGGCGACGCCTTACACGCTTCGGACATGGACCCTAATCGGCCCGGTATTGAAGTGTATATGGTGCATGAAACACCTTCCTCTTATGGTGACTACGGCAGTGAAATGCATGATGGCGCAACAGGACAGGTTATTTGGGGTGCCTCTGGAGAGGGTGCCGATGTTGGTCGCGGTGTGGCCATGGATATCGACCCGCGTTACTCGGGTTATGAGGCTTGGTCGTCGCGAGGTGGTTTATATACTGCGCAAGGCGCGCAAATATCGTCGTCAGCCCCCTCACCCAAAAACTTTGCCGCCTATTGGGATGGCGATCTAGGTCGTGAAATACTCGATAACACTACAGTAAGTAAGTGGAATTACTCCTCGTCTTCACTGCAAACCTTGTTGAGTGCGGCCAATTACGGCGCTGCATCGAATAACGGTACCAAAGCGACGCCTTCGCTCTCGGCCGATATTTTGGGAGACTGGCGCGAAGAGATACTTTGGCGTGATAGTAGTAATACTTCATTATTACTGTTCACTTCGACGGTTGAATCCAGTCATCGTATTCGAACGCTGATGCATGACCTGCAATATCGCGCGGCAATTGCGTGGCAAAATGCGGCTTATAATCAGCCTCCTCATCCGTCTTTCTTTCTCGGTTATGATATGAATATGCCGGCTATGGCATCTCTCAACCCTGTGGGTGGGAGCGCGCAGGTACCGGGCAGTGCTGCGCTCAACACACTTGTTGTCGGCTCTTCGGTACAGCTTTCCTGGAGTGTGTCGAACATTGATGACATTGCCGTTCAGGAGGTCTACCGAGATACCGACGCTGACCCTGCGGGTCGTATTCGGATTGCCAGTTTGGGTGCATACGATCGAAGCTATACGGATGTCACTGCGGAAGCCGGCTCCACCTACCATTATTGGGTAAAGATTACCGCTGCAGATTCTACTGTTTACAATACTAGCGGTGCCGAAGCGACTCTGCCGTTGCCTGGCCAGGCGACTCTATTACTGCAGGAATATGATGACGGCTATTGCTACGTCGATGGTGCGATTGAAGCTGACCATGCTGGCTTCACCGGCTCTGGTTACGCCAATACTACGAATGCGGTAGACCAGACCATTGGGTACGCTATTAACATACCTACGGCGGGCACTTACCTTATTCGCACGCGGTTTGCGAATGGTTCTTCCGGTGGACGTCTGGCCAACTTACTGGTTAATTCTGAAATCATGGGAAGCTACGATATGGCGGCTAGCGGCGGCTGGACGAGCTATGTTGATTCTCCTGACTTGTCCTTGCAGTTGTCGGCAGGTAATCATCTCGTGGCATTGCGAGCGGTATCTTCCGCAGGCTTGGCTAACATTGACTATTTATCAGTTTCGGGTGAGAGTCCAGTAGGCGGTAATTGCGATGGTACGGTTATTCCGGTGCCAACGGCAGAGCCCACCGCCACGCCAACGGCAGAGCCTACCGCCACGCCAACGGCAGAGCCTACCGCCACGCCAACGGCAGAGCCTACCGCCACGCCAACGGCAGAGCCTACCGCCACACCAACGACAGAGCCAACACCTGATACTGGTGGTGGGGCCGTAGCCTGCATCTACTCCGTTTCCAATAACTGGGGTAGTGGGTTTACGGGCGCAATCACCCTAACCAATAATGGTTCTTCAGCGATTAATGGTTGGCAGGTGAGTTGGAGTTATTCCGGTGGGGCTTCATTGGCGGGTAGTTGGAATGCAAGTGTTAGTGGGAGTAACCCCTACACGGCTGTGGATATGGGTTGGAATGCGTCTATTGCGCCAGGCCAGTCGGTTCAGTTTGGCTTTCAGGGCGAAGGTGGCGACACTTCAGAGGTGCCGACAGTTTCTGGTGCGGTCTGTGAGTAAGGCGGCGGAATAGTTTTTCGGCGAATAATGGGTGCGACAATTTGTCTCTTTTGAAGGTTGGCTGCACCCGTTATAGTTGTTTTCCGACTAAATGCTTTTGGGTCGTCGATTGCGCACCTACCCAGTGCCTATTGAGTGACAAGGACGTTGTTTATACCCAGTAATAGCATACCCCTGCCAAGCCGATGCTCTATTTGTTGGGTTTCTCGCCTAGAGGCCTTTGGTCGGATCCTTCTTAACTTCTTCATGCGCCCCATTCTTGGGGCGTTTTTGTATATTGCTTCCATTTATTCACATAATTGATTCCCAGTATGCTATAGGTCAATACGATTTATAGGCGATACTCGTATTCTTTGGTCGCGTTATCTGCAAACGGGGGAACACATGAAAATTGCAGTACTGAAAGAGCGCCGCGCTCATGAAAAGCGTGTTGCGGCAACACCGGAAACGGTGAAGAAATTTATTAAGCTGGGGCAAACTATCGCTATTGAGCGAGGGGCTGGAATTACCAGCCGTATTAGTGATGAGGATTATGTGGCCGCGGGTGCAGTCATTGTTGATGATCCTGCGGTGCTGCTGAAAGATGCGGATATCGTATTGAAAGTTCAGCGGCCACTTCTTGCTGGTGAGGGGGAAATTGATGAGCTAGGCCTGATGAAACCGGGTGCTGCGCTCATTTCTGTACTCTCTCCTTTTTCCTGTCCTGAATCTGTTAAGCAATACGCCACAGCAGGTGTAACGGCTATGGCAATGGAAATGGTGCCGCGTATCACGCGCGCGCAAAGCATGGACGTACTAAGTTCTCAGAGTAACCTAGCGGGTTATCGTGCAGTGTTAGAGGCTGCGTTTGAGTATGAGCGCGCTATGCCTATGATGATGACGGCTGCGGGAACAGTGGCACCCGCAAAAGTACTGGTGCTAGGTGCTGGTGTGGCTGGCTTGCAGGCAATCGCTACGGCTAAGCGACTGGGTGCTATTGTTAGCGCTACGGACGTTCGACCTGTTGCAAAAGAGCAGGTAGAAAGCCTTGGGGCAAAATTTGTTATGGTTGAATCGGAGGAAACAGCTAATGCTGAAACCGCCGGTGGTTACGCCAAAGAAATGAGCGAAGACTTTAAAAAGCAGCAGTCGGAGTTGGTAGCCGCTACCTTGGCGAAAAACGACATCGCTATTTGCACAGCACTTATTCCGGGGGTTAAGGCGCCGACCCTTATTGATGACGATATGGTTAAGTCCATGCGTGCGGGCTCGGTAATTGTCGATTTGGCCGTCGAGCAAGGCGGTAATTGCACACTCTCTGAGCCCGGTGAGGTGGTAGAGGTTAATGGTGTAAAAATAGTGGGCGTTATTAATATGCCTGCGCGCCTAGCGGCGGATACGAGTTCGCTCTATTCACGCAATCTCTACAGTTTTATTGCGCCGCATGTTGATGGCGAAAGTGGAGTGCTTAGTTTCGAATGGAGCGATGAAATCATAGCGGCAACCCTGTTGGCGCACGACGGTGTTGTTGTGCACCCGCAGTTTAGCGATCAGAAAGCAGAGGAGGCATAAATATGCAGGGTGATTTTGTATCTCAATTATCGATTTTTGTTTTGGCTGTATTTGTTGGGTATTACGTTGTCTGGAGCGTGACGCCGGCACTGCATACACCATTGATGGCGGTAACCAACGCGATATCGAGTGTGATTATAGTCGGCGCTTTGGTGGCGACCGGGCCTGCTGAATTTAGTTTAGCCAAGGCGCTGGGGTTTGTTGCTGTGATTCTTGCAGCGGTGAATATTTTTGGTGGCTTTGCGGTGACTCAGCGCATGCTTGCAATGTATAAAAAGAAGAAGTCATAGGGGAAATCAATGGAATCCAATTTAACTGCATTGGCCTACTTGGTCGCTTCCGTGCTTTTTGTGCTGGCACTGCGTGGGCTTTCCTCACCAGAAACATCTCGCAAGGGAAATATGCTTGGCATGGTGGGTATGGCTTTGGCTATTGTGACTACAATTCTCAGCCCGGAAATCACCTCCTACGCTTGGATCGTAGTAGCACTTGCGATTGGTGCGGCAATCGGTTTGACCATTGCCTCCCGTATAGCCATGACCGCTATGCCACAACTGGTAGCGGCCTTTCATAGTTTGGTGGGTATGGCTGCGGTACTCGTGGCTGGCGCAGCTTATTCAAACCCGGAAGCGTTTAAGTTACTGGATGGAACCGGGCAAATATTTGTCGTTAGTCGTATCGAAATGTCTTTAGGGGTGGTGATTGGCGCAATTACGTTTTCTGGGTCGATTATTGCGTTTACTAAGCTGCAAGGGCTCGTGTCTGGGGCTCCGGTAGTATTCAAAGGACAGCACCCTCTAAATGCTGTTATCGGGCTTCTTATTATTGGTCTTATGGTGGCGTTTTATACTGATCAGTCTCCTTGGATATTTTGGGGTATGACCCTGCTGGCGTTCATTATTGGAGTGCTAATCATCATTCCGATTGGTGGTGCTGATATGCCTGTGGTTGTGTCCATGCTCAACTCCTACTCTGGTTGGGCAGCAGCCGGTATTGGTTTTACCTTGCACAACAACGCGCTCATTGTGACGGGTGCCTTGGTGGGGTCGTCGGGTGCAATCCTTTCTTACATTATGTGTAAAGCGATGAACCGCTCTTTTATCAGCGTGATACTGGGCGGCTTCGGTGGTGAAAGTGAGGTCGTCGCGAGCGGCGGCGTTGAGGATCGAGCGGTTAAGCAGGGCAGTGCCGAAGATGCTGCATTCATTATGAAAAATGCCGGTTCAATCATTATTGTGCCCGGTTACGGAATGGCGGTGGCTCAAGCGCAGCATGCTCTGCGGGAGATGACGGATGGCCTAAAAGCGGCTGGCGTAAGTGTTAAGTATGCCATTCACCCGGTTGCGGGGCGTATGCCCGGGCACATGAACGTATTGTTAGCGGAGGCGAATGTGCCTTACGACGAGGTGTTTGAGCTGGAAGACATTAACAGTGAATTCCAGGGGGCCGATGTTGCCTTTGTTATCGGCGCTAACGATGTGACAAACCCCGCGGCTAAAACTGACCCTCAAAGCGCCATTTACGGAATGCCAATTCTTGATGTGGAGAAGGCGCGAACCGTACTGTTTGTTAAGCGAGGGATGTCGGCCGGTTATGCAGGGGTGCAGAATGAGCTGTTCTTTCGGGATAACACCATGATGCTGTTTGGCGATGCGAAGAAAATGGTCGAAGGCATTATCCGCAATTTTGATTAGTGGTTAGCGGGGGTTCTGGGTCCC
>ENA-OREC01002229-OREC01002229.1-marine-metagenome-genome-assembly--contig:-NODE-2229-length-10534-cov-16.473080_pt1 | contig 10534 bp, 5 predicted proteins | sample MGYA00248626_ERZ508543 | MGnify/ENA primary metagenome ERZ508543 (study PRJEB26211, sample SAMN05518279) | marine metagenome | isolation source: Puget Sound, Washington, USA | host: Bankia setacea...
CTACTTGAAAAGGTAAACTAATTAATCAAATTGAATCTAACTCTCAAATGCGTTCTACATTTGTCTGAATACATTTATACAGTTATCATTGTCCAATATATTAAATATCAATTTTGATAGCTAAAACTTAGGTATGGTACTCCAAAGGACAAATATACATGTTTGTTTTATATTTTCACTAAGTTAAGGATATTAAGTTAATTCCAGTATATAACATAACACGTAAGTCAATTACCATGAAATGGCCTGTGTTAATAATCAATATTTTGAGTTACATGAAATGCAGCCAAATTGAAGCATTTACAGAACTAAAATGGTGTTGATAAATTCAAATTGGCTTATCGATAGAGCAGATTTGGCACTTTCTGTATACTTTTAAATATGTGAATTAACATTTTACACGTATTTTTTTACATAGATCTGTCAACAGCAATTGCAATTGTTTCTTTTAGCTAGGATCATTGTTTATTTAAACTAGTACTGACTACAATGATGATTATTAACATATACGGTACAAAGTAACTAAGAAATATAGCCATTGATTAGAAAAGGGATTTTTGTAAACTATTCAAGTAACATGTTTCAACACTATTAATGGAAATGAAACACCACTGTGAATGGTAAAAACATCTAAAGTATCTAAAGAAATGCATGTGATGATGTAAGTTTATTATCCCATAAATCATTAAAATGTCAATACATAATTGGTCATCAGACACCATGTGTTCGTTCACAATTCTTGTGTTTTGGTAATTCTCTTTTCACATGGTAACGAAGGCTTCTTTCTGCATGTTTCAACAAGCATGGTCCAAGTCCATATTCAATTGGCAAGGTAGTACATCACAACCATTACAAGGGCATACAGCAAGAATATATATGTGTTTGACAATTCCTCTTGTACTTCTGTCTGATCAACTTTGGTAAGAAATCTTGTTTATTTGGAAAAGTTAAGTATATTACAGCTTTAATATGGACATACATCCAATACATGATACACCAAAGTTATCACCACACCCCTAGGACTTACATAGATAGCAACTAAATGTTCTAATAGAACAAAAATGATTACCTCTTATGTAATAAGTCTGTACAATACATTTACATGTAATTAAAAAGTAAATACACATATAACGTTACCTTTTTTCGCCTTAGAAATGAATGTTACTGATTTAAACTTAAAGTAAGCACATTTATGGGGTTAAATGACTTGCTCCTAAGCTAATAAATATTTTGTTTATTTAAATTACTAGATACATGGATGTTTTAGTGTTAAATATACAGAAAATGGGAAATTTTGAGGTGGTAACGTATTTTAAAGGCCCATAACTCCTTAAAACCCAACAGAATTTTGCAATCATTTTTTTCTGAATGCTACATATCATAAGGTATAAGAAATCTATAGTCAGCTCAAGGTCTAAAGCTCTTTGGTGTTAACTTCTTCAAAGCACAACAAATCTACACGTCTTATCACGCTGATGAGTGGGTTTGGTTGATGGAAGAGCCGAAGTTTATGAAAACTGTTGTGTATTTTGCTTGTTTTTTTTACCATACTCTATGATAAGAAGATCGTTTAAAGATTGTGATGCTTTTAGTGCCCTGCATGTCCTTTAAAGAAGCACTCAAGCTCAAAGGTGATAAAACACAAACATAATTTACCAACAGATACAGACAACGCACTTATAACTTTATTTATTGTGTAAATGCATGCAGTAACTCTTAGTTATTGCATATGAAAAGGAATATAGGAGTCAAAGGGTTAACCAGCTTTTGTTCTTTTGTTATGTGGGCATTTCACCAAGGATTGTTTTTTCCAATCGGCACGATCTGGGCCAGATTGTCCCCGATGAATGAATTTTTTATCAGCCCGATTGTTGTCCTGAATCGCCTCGAAAAGTGATCGGCTACTGTTTTTAAACATGTTGAAAAACAGTAGCTGATCAAAAACCGTCGTCCTGTGGTCGTCTTGGTCGTCCGAGGATCTGAAAGCTCCAGAGGGCGGCGAGACAAGGGGACCTTCAGGGGACAATCGGACGACCAAGACGTCTCTCAAATGCCAATTAAATAGGAATAATACCTTCTTTGAGGGCCTTATGGAAGATTGACTTACCGTACATGTAATTGTAAAATAAGCTCCCCCATTAAATATTGTTGTCCAAACAAACAAAAACCTCTTGTCAGAATGGTAGGATGAGCAGAATTTTCGTGCCCTGCTGTCTTAATATTGGTGTTGAATACCAATATGGAGCAACACTACAAACTATGACCTACTAAGAGCGGAGTGAGACTATCATTAGTGGCAAAATTACTGTATCTGCTTCTTTATTTTGATAACCTTAAACACCGTTCAGCGCTGAAATATATCAGCTAATAAAAGTCAAACTGTTGTAACTAGATATCAAATAAGAAGATTTTTACAGTTATCCATCTAAACCTCGTTAGCATAGCTTCTGTCAATAAACACTTAAGTCATATTGAATAAAGAGCAGGTTACAGCAATTCTGCATTAAACAATCAATATTTGAGTATAATAGTGGAAGGTCTGAGCAATTACTTCATATTTGATATCCGCAATATGATCATTACGTCTGCTCGGTATGATATTGATGGCAGATATTATAGGCAGATATTATGATATCAGAACACTATCATGTTTAACATCGGGGGTTGGTAGGATTTCCATTTAACTTTCAGGTGCCTGTTTCATAAAGATCCCATAGTTACACTATTGTAGTATCGTAAATTGGTGATTTCCGATAAATGTTAAGACCGTTTCATGGACGTCCTCGTAACTAAGCTACAATAATCAGTAGTGCAGGGCAGAGAAAATGTAGGACCATAGGCTTATATGGCGTGACACCTGCACCTGCTATAACCACACAACAAAGTAAACAACATTGCCGCCAAAACAAGAAAGCGTATTGGGTTAATAATTACCAATAGTCAAAACCTGTATATATGTGACAATTCACTGTTTTTAAAGTATTTAACACGTCCCATTGAACACTTATGTTTATAACTTCTAGTATTTTAACAGTCGCAGAAGGTGGTAGCAATGACATTTTCGATGTTGTTAGTAGTTAAGCGAGGGGTAGAGCTGTCGTAGATTTACGTGAAATGTATTAGTTAAGAGAACGTTCATGAAATGGTAAATCTGATACACTAGCTTATGTGATGAGTTATGGTAATATTGTACGTAAGCTATGTGTATGAAACAAGCCCCAGAAAAGTCTTTTTCCAGGGGGTGAATGTGAAAGGGTTCTATCTGCTTCTTTATTCAATAGCACTTATAACTCATTCACTCTCACTCCCCACCACCACCACCACACACTTGCAATACTTGGTAACTGGAGGGATGAGTACAAAAGGGTTTTATTTGCTGCTTTTTTTTTAATTTTTCAGAATTTGATTCTTTTTCGATTTCAACCCTCAAAATGTTTACTCTGATATAGGAAGTCAAGTGGAGAATAGGTAATCTGAATGATAATGGAATGTTCAGACAATTAATGGCTAGGGGTTCATAGTAACACATAATTGCTTGATCAATATGAAATTCCTAACATGATGGTAATATGCTGGTAAAGAATTCAGTTACTATGTGTGTTATTCATTATTGGTTGTTTGTAAATAGGGTTTGTATTGAAAATGTAATTTCTGCAAAGTGATCACACAAACAAGCATGCCTGACAACCGGGGAATAAAAATTGCTGACATTTGAATATTTTTTGTTATGGATTGAATATTGATTATGTTTTGATGGCTATAATAGCTGAACTTAATGGAATTTAGCCCAATTTAAGCTAATTTTGAAACCATGTTCAATGGCCGATTCTTGTTGCAAGCATCCAAAACAAATGTAGGTTGGCTCAAAAGGAAACAAGGTTGATATGGTAGTTATCTCCCCCTGACCGCTTTGTTTGATGAGTAGGCTTCTTGTTTGGCCATTGTTTATTGCTGATTTCATGGTCCGTGGCATACTTACAAGTATAAAAGAAATATAGGTTAAAAGAGCTGTAAGGCATTGACTTTACATGTTAACATTCTTAACGAAGATAGAAAAATTGTGTGCGAAACTGGCTTAAATGCCTTCCTATTTTATATATAAAGTACAACAACTTTGCATTGACCTCATGATGTGTTGAATGGTAAATTGCACAAAAGTTCTAAGCAGTCACTCATTTTCATACCTAGACACCATAGTTACAGATTTACAGCTCAAATTTATCTAAGACACTATTACTGGTAGCCCCATTTTCCCTCTCCATGGCAGATTTTGTTCAGATTTACCAAAACGTCCCTTGAATTTATAAAGACTATTTGTTATAATATTAGATTGGAAGTTTAACCACTAAATTTTGTCACTTAGTTCCTTGGGAGGGCCTGAGCAGTGTTTTTCTTTGAAGGTTAAAGTGAACAATTTACTTCCTCAACGCCCACATTGTCCTATTACTCTATTCATCATGCGTCAAGCGTAGTAAAAGACGTCTGCTAAACATGCTTTAGACAATCCGCCAACAAAGGAACGATGGATACCAGAACACACGGGGGTGGGCAAGCACAAAAATAATGATCCACCAATACTTTATATTTCAAACCATTTTTCTCTCATGGCATTTGGCAGATAATAATCTCGCAAAATCGGCATTTAAATGATACGCTTATCAGATTTAGTTCAAAGTTTTAGGATTATATAAAACATCTACCCTTGGATATAGGATTACAAGGAAGTTTAACGAACACGTTTTGAAATTAACTGTCCCAGAGGCGCTCGTTAGCACATTATTTAGCCCCGTTTACTCTGCAATTAATAAGTTGCACAAGTTGGACGATTAATTGTTTGTTAAGAGTTTACATAAAACTATGATATTTCTTGCTCTTGTTGTGACGTTTTATAACTTCTCTCTGTATAATATGAGGCGTTAAAGCGAAATTAATCATAGTGTTATTGAATGAAGAAGCAGATCCTTATATGTCTCACCCTCCTATATCAGTAATAAGTGATTAATCTCTAGCAGGTTTAACTGGCTCAAATTACTTTTTGTTAATTAACAATTTACATAATAACTCACAATGAATGACTTATAATGAAGAAAAGCACAGTTTGCAAGTATTTTTTAATGCAAAAAATGTAAAAGAATTGCCACAAATACTGTAATGAAAAGCTGCACTAGAGAATAATGCACCATCATGTGTCACTGTAATAAAAACAACAACAGGTAAACATTTGAATTTTTTTTATGTGCTGACAATTAATTACATTGGGTGTAAATCACATGTCAAATTAGAAAGCAATTAATTCAAATGATCTGTTATCTTTTATCATTGAAATAATACTCTTGTAATAGTAAATTTGTATCTGTATCTAGGAACATTTTCAGATTTTAGAATCGCTGCTGTAAATATTTCATCCAGCTCCTCTGTATGAACCTTACAAAAAAAGAAAACATGATTGAAAATATTATTATTTCTAGTTTTAATTGATACTGCATATAAACCATTCACCAGAACACAATATCCCCAGAGTTGTCTGCCCATGAAAGAAAATCAATTGTGAACTATTTGAAATCCCAGTATTGTAGATTTTCTGTTATCTCGGATATTTCAAGTGAGCTCCCATGATGCTCTCTTACTAAATTTACCTATTCTGAGTATCATAACTATATTAATATTTATTATCATCGTTTCAAAAGAGGGTGAAGTTAAAGGAAAAGTGGTGTAAGAGCTTTTAAATGGGGAAGCAGATACAATAAATGAGCGCTCATTTGTTGAATATATAACTAACCCAAGTTATCAACATATTGATTTCACATTCTAACGCCCTTTTCCGCTATTATTTACCCCATTCAAAAGGAAAAACTCGGGAACATAAAAATCTGAATATGTTTCCCAACAGAACAAAGGTTTTCCAATTGATATCTGGAATTTTTCACTGGGTTTTGTATATTGTTAATTTCTAAGAGATGAATACCTTGTGAACTGAATTGAATGCTAGTCTGATATCAACCGACTATTTTAATTACGCGTTGCATAATCTTAGCGTTAAGCTTTAATACCTGGCAGAATATGGAAAATTAGATACGCAAATAGATAATGATGATCAATACAGTGTACAACTATTCTATAGAGGGTTATAAATTGTTTAAACAGTCTGTAGAGAACTTGAAATGCAGAATGGAGTTTCAACAAGCATAGAGATAATTGCATCGAAAGGACGACATTTATTACTTTGCTAAATTTCTTTTTAATTTTGTGACATTCAAAAAGGGAGAAGATTTATTATCTAAAATTTCACTCAGATAAAAACATTCTGCAGTAGAAACACCTTTAAAGATACCCTCTGGTTGTATTTATTGTCTAAAATCCTTGGATGATAGAAAACATGCCAGAGACCCCACTTTTATTTAATCTGTTACAAAGGTTCAAGTATACTGTGTCCTCCACTATCTATTCGTATCTATATATTTCACGAAGTAGTAAAAATATAAGACTTGACATAACTATAACATACATATTTTAAACCAATGTTATGAACTTTTAAGGATGATTAATGTTAATGTTCACTAAAGAAGAACTGCAATATTTTCAGACCTTTCGATTATACTGATTTATAAATTTTAGTTTGATTCTCAACAAGCAACTTTGCCAATGTAAATAACACTGGGATCCGTTCCTTGGACCATCCAGTACTAAGCAATGGGTGTAAAGCTTCTTGCTCAAGGAAACAATTGGAGCCTTTGATGTGGTTCGAACTCACACCTGTTCGATTTAAGGAGTGAGACGCGCTTGACCCACTGTGCCACGCTGGCCCTTTAGAAAGAATACCTTTAATCCTAATTGTTAGCTGCACCACGTCCTCGATAGCCTAGTGGTAGAGTGCTGGCTTCGAGTGCGGGAGGTCCCAGGTTCAATCCCCAGTCAATGACTGTCATAAAAATGGTACCAGTAGTTCCCTTGTTTGGCACTCAACATTAAAAAGGGAAATACTAAATAAAAAAGGAGTTATGTTGAAAAAAGGGTTTAGAAACTGAATGATAAATAGCACTTTGACTTTTACCCCTTGATGTATTGCTGAGGCTATAAAACAACAATTGGTTATGGATGGATTGATGTACCTGAATACCTTAAGCTTCTGTAAGAATTCTCGACAAGATGTGTATAGATACATGGTAATAAAAAAAACTGGAAAATCTCCCCATCAGTATACAAGATGACAATGTATAAGACGTCACAATGTATGGAACCGGTATGAATGTGTTTTAATAAAGTAAATGGAAAGGGTCATGGGTTAGATATAGAGATAATGCCGTGATGTAAGAGCATGTCATGTATATGAGGGATTGATTGTCCCTCCATCGATCCGAGTTGATGCAGACGTCGATCTCCAATGACTTGCGAGAAAGACTAGGCTTGGATTATACTGAGAGAAGATTATTGACGTTGCATATTGTTGTACATGAAACACACACAAAAATAAAAATAAAAAAGGCTTTAGATAACTAGGAGAAAAAATTGCCGTCTGCTGCAAGTCATTATTGCGGCTGCATATTTTTGCTCAAGAAAAGAAAAATTGTAGGAAAAAAGGCAGCGGATTATTAAGCCTTAATGGCCATGGTTTGTCAAGTTTCCAAGTAATTTGAAATTCAATAATGAGCTCACCATTAGACTGGTTCCTGTTACGCATGTATCAGTGAAAATGCAAGTGAACAAGTCTATCGCCGCGGCAACACAAAACATCGTTGTAATGACTGTGCACATACAGTTATATGCAGAGTTAATAACATCAGCACTGCAGCGTTATAGTCAATATCACGACAGTAAATTGAATAACATATTGGAAGAGCTGCCTGTGTGAATTGTCTTGTTTATGAATTAACAATAGTTACACAGTAATGGGTCTTTTCACAGTAAGCCAGGAAAAAATTGGTATGAAAATACAGTAAAATCTCAGAAAGCTGGGCTCTCAACAGATCCTGTAACCCAAATATTTCAGAAAACACAATTTCTATGAAACAAAATAAGAAAGGAACTCCACCATTTCAGAAAACACAAATTTTATGAAACAAAATATCACAACAAAGACGATTTAAAATTCTGTACAAATGTGTAATATATATAAGTGAATATTTTAGAGCTAAAGAGTGTAAGTTTTTGGTCCTATTTGTTATGATCAGACTGTAGACATAAATCAGCTTTCCTATTTTAGAACTATTGTCATGTTCTAAATGCCAGGTGGTCTTATTTCGATACAAGCTGTTAAAAGGCTGTGCCAATAATGTTCCTGAAACCATGAACACTATTTACTGTAGAAATGTTGTCATAATTATACTGCAGTTTGTTTAAGACCCTTTATTGTTTGAAGAGGGAAAACCCATTGTTTAACAGGTTCTTGATTCGAAATTGCATTTTTGTTTCCTGAAAATGCATGAAGAAAGAGCGTTGTTTTTCTCCAATCGAGCATGTTGGGGGATTCCAGAAGTTGTGTCGTTGTTGTCTGTAGTGAGGTAATCAATAAGCAGACACTGATAATGTTGCAGGAGATTTCACATTTCCCACAATTTCCTGCGGGTCTCATAAAACATTAGGGTTGGGTTTTTTGCCAGTGATGATTGCTTAGGATGAACCAAAAGATTTAGGTTGTTAAAAGGTGGGCCTATTGTTGCTTCTATTGTAGTCTGACTGTCGCAGACATAGGCTTCTTTTTGAGCCAATAATCTCTGTTATATAAATGATATTGATATCCACTAAGATCAATATTAATTTATATTAATACCTCTTCAATCGGAGGGATTTAAGGCGCAGTTATGTTCATAATCTTGACTATGCAAAAATAAGTTAAAAAACTGATTATTTTCAAGTAAAATTGTAAAAAAAAAATACAGGTGATTATTAGGTTATGTCTAAACACCGGGTTGATATTGGAGGGTAGATTAGAAAACTGTTGTAACTACATATGAGATAAGAAGGATGTTATGACAGTTTTCTATTAAACTTGCATAGTGGACTTTAAAGTATTTGTATTTAAGAATTAAATTGTTGTTTTCTGGATTATCATTTGTATGAGCCTACTATTAAACATAACATTTATATCTTTGTTCTATGTTTTCTATCTACATTGTTTGAGAGCCAGAGCGTATGTTTTATGTGAGATGATTCTACCGGCTGTTGAATAATGAAGGATTCTAATGGCTGTTTAATAATGAATGTTTTACTGGCTTTTGAATAATGAATGTTTGACCTATTGTTTGATAATGAATGTTTTACCATCTGTTGAATAATGAATGTTCTACCATCTGTTGAATAATGAATGTTTTACCATTTGTTGAATAATGAATGTTTTACCATCTGTTGAATAATGAATGTTTTACCATCTGTTGAATAATGAATGTTTTACGGGCTGCTGAATAATGAATGTTTTATTGTATTTTCAGGTTAGACCATCCAAACATAGTTAAATTGACAGACGTGTTTGACGACAAAAGCTATGTGTATCTAGTCATGGAACTGTAAGTACTGGGTATACTAAGTCTATACAAATCAAGTGAGACAAACATTGTAGAATTATTTCTAAGACTAAAATAATAAAATAATGATTCTTTTAATAATAATGTTTATCGATGGTCAAACGTATTTTAATTATTTCTACATTCTTGAAACTCAATGCTAACATTTACAGGGCGTGGAAACTTTTCCATTCACCCATTTGACATTTGATCCCCGACACTAAGTTTAAGACATGTACTCATTTATTGCTTTGGTGTCAGCAGATTTAATGTTCACAGTTTCCTTCAAACTTCCTCCCTGGTTGGCATTCGAATCCACCCTTTTAAATTACAAACGTCTTGTACAAAGATACATTTCATGAAAACGATATTAATTCTTCATCATTATGCGAACAAGAACAAAATCTACGTAAAAGTAAGAGTAATTAATCTCCAACACTTACCAGTGAGAGTTTATTAGTTTGCACTTGTTATCGGGTTTGTTGGTAGACTAGGGCTTTGCAGTCTGAGCCAATAATCTCAGTTACATAGTTATATTCAGTAAGATAAATAACAATTTAAATAAAGAGCTCTTTAAAAGGAGGGGGGAACAAAGAAGGCGCAATTGTTTTCATAACCATCTTGAGAATATGAAATCAAACAACAGTTTAAAGTGTATTGTGTTCGAGTAAAACTGTGAAAAATTCTTGATTTCTCAATAACAGATGACCTTGAGATCAGTAGGTCAAAGGTCAAGGTCACAGTTATAAAGGTATTTGACACAATCCACATGTACGATAAATTAAAATATACCTAAATTGTCGACATTGGGGTGCATACTTTTTATGACAGTTTAGTTATCGGTATATCCCATATTGAACTTGTATTCAAAATGTCACAGGTCACATGTCAAGGTCATGGGAGCATTGGTCATAGAAATAGATTTTGACTAATTAAACGCAAACAGGTCGTCATTCAATTCTTATATTTACATTTTCCCACACAATTTATGTAAAATGCAAGGTTTTAACTTAGTTTTTGATAGTCAAATCCTTCCA
>ENA-OREC01002230-OREC01002230.1-marine-metagenome-genome-assembly--contig:-NODE-2230-length-10534-cov-11.657454_pt1 | contig 10534 bp, 3 predicted proteins | sample MGYA00248626_ERZ508543 | MGnify/ENA primary metagenome ERZ508543 (study PRJEB26211, sample SAMN05518279) | marine metagenome | isolation source: Puget Sound, Washington, USA | host: Bankia setacea...
TGCTTTGGTCTGTATCTATTAAAACAAGGACGTTTGCATCGGTTAATACATGTAATGGATCTTTTTAAAGTTGTTTACAGCTTCTGAAGCAATATCGTACGATTGAACAAATGTGTTCAGATGCGCATAGTATTACTTTAAGTGTTTATAAAACATTTAAAACGGTCTTAGATAACTACATATTTGATTTTAATTATGTGCAATTCCGCATAGATGTAAATAAATGATTTCTAAGTTTCTTAAGATTGAGAAAAAACCCTACATGATGCAATGGAGATTACCGTGTTGATCCGTGGACTATTTACTCTTCAACTTTCACTTTGCATTACTTTGTAAACAAAATCACTCGATTCAAGGTTTTATAATGCATACATCGAGTGGTAAACACGGTGTCATTGAATAAAGAAGCAGATAATAGCTGTTAGCATTTACCCCCTCGACATGGTTATATAGCGATTAAAAATATTGCAGTGTAGTAGAATAGAAACAGAAAGTCTTACCTGTTTTATAGGCGTTTGTTTGTGTGCGTTAGACAATTTACTCAATCCGTAGGCTACTTCAAATGAGGCACTTATAATGCAGTTCCTTATAACATGAACTCAGTGAATCCGAGTAAAATACAAGATATCACATCCACCGCTTAAATGAACTTATCTAACAGCCTATATCGAGCTATCTTAAACTAGGCCACACATTACACCGATAAAATATCACGCCATATCAATGTACCTATTCTTGCTTAAACCTATAAAATGCACTAGTAACTTGTGAACTTTACTGTTCAAATAGGCGTTGAACACAAATCTGTATATGTATAACTCTAAACATATTCCTACTCTCTAAAAGTAAAAACTGTGTGTGTACAAGTGTATTAAACAGTGGGTTGTTTCAAATGCACACGCGTATCAACAGAGAAGACATATAACGCTCGTAACTATATACAGAGTTACCTCCATTTGTACTTTTAAAATAACAAGCGTTGTCGTCTCCCTTTGGTAAAACAATCAATTACAATGTACTAGGCAAATAGTCTATAAGCCAGCAGTCATTTGTACTATAGGATTGATATTATTCAAAGGGAACCAATTCCTTTCACTCGGTACCTGTATATATATAAGCTAATTAAATGATGATGTCTGAGTGCATGTATCTGAAATTGTGCAGTTTAGTATATAGCTGGATGTTACCCGGGTCTCTGTTTCTTTTCTAAATGTGGATATAATACCATAGAGACATGAACGCAACATGTAAAGTCGTGTTGTATAAGGAGCTGTAAATCTCTAACAGTTTCACTTGTAACGGTATATGACTACACTATTGTACTCGACTAGATATTCATGATGCAACATTATAATATAAGGCCTTAATAAGTTTCAGCCTTTCAATCGGTGACATTATGTTAAGATATCAATTGTTATTATGCTTTGCTGATTGGTTGAACTTCGCTGAATGAATCGCCAACTATCATGTTATCCTCTGTACATTGTTATTTTATACTTAAACAGAAAGTAGCATTTGTGAAAACTCCTTCCTAAACTCAAAGGTTTTAGTCATTTAACCGTTGTTCTGTCTTTTAATTTAATTTAATAATAATAATAATTTAATCCGCCATTTTCAACAGCGTTGATATTTACATTTACAATATTGATAACTCGAACATTCATTTATATACGTTTGAAGCCAATGTAAGGCTGGTAAACGTAACAGGTACACGCATTGTTATAGCAACTGATTCAAAGATTAAGAGACTGGTCATTCATCTCTCAGACAAAAAACAGGTGAACTAGCCAATCAATAAAACAACAATATATTAACCCGACAATAGGCACAAGTATCATAACTTTCGTTTTACCAAACATGGAAACAGTCTCACTTAGTCCTGTGTTTGTCTGAGGACTTAAGGAAGATAAGAAACGGGTAGATAATAAAGTAGGTTATATAACCCCTGGTGTGTAAGTGTGTGAGATAAGCTCAGCTCAAATATATGTTGCTCTGTTAGGAAACCAGAACATGGAACGTTAGGATACTAATACTTCGATCATTGGATTTTAATAGCAAGAAAATGTAGGAAAATGGGAGCTCTTGGAATTATACGTATATGCAATTTTCAGGAAACTGTTTAATTAGGATGTGTTAAGGAAACAAGGAATGTTGAATACAATATAGACTTTGTCGACATGAGTGTGGTGCGTCTTTACTGGGATCCGTGCTTGACTCGGTCTCGCTACAAATGCTAACTTCTCGTATGATATAATTGGTATCTCCATATTTAGGGGAAATTCAGAGAATAGTCAAGCACATCATTCAGCTCGAGGATGTCAGTAACGAGACACTCCCTGGATACTATACAAAAGGGATATCGCACGTACATATGTAGCTGGCACCTGCTGCTGATACCAATATCGATATAAAGTGTAGTTTCATGTAATCATTTATTTCATTTATTGCATTACAAAACACATGTATTCAAACATTCTATAACATTGTCACACCAAACTCGTTATCTTCGTCATCTAGTACTGACTGAATATCTGCATTGCTGTGTTGTGTCTGTCTCCCACCATCAGACATTTCCATTGACACGCTTCTTAAGTCTCTGTACTGTATAGGTACGGTACTACTTCTATTTGAAGTTGTTGTAGACACTGTACTCTTCAACGTATCGCTTACAGCAGTTGTGTTACTTCCACTTTTATTAGAATGATCACTTTCAGTATTTAAAGATTGCACATTAGTTTTATCATCACCTCTGTCCCTGAGTCCAGCTTGCATTGTGTCAAAGTCTGTTGAAACACGTGTTGTATCCCCTCTTGCACCAACTTGTTCTGTGTCGTCACCATGAATGGGAATGTAAGCTTTGTTTGTATATTGTTCACGTGACGAGTCTCTAACTTTGGCACCAGTGTTTTTATTAGGGCGAGTTAAATCTGAGCTTGGGTCTGTGAGCTGATATTCAAACGCTGAGCTGTCGTCACTGGACTGAAATACCCAATATATGCGAAATAGAAGCACAACTTCCAATCTTAACATAAAAGGTATACATAAACTGATTTAATAAAGAATTACTAAGCATTGCAGTTTCAACCAATTATAGTTTCACTTTAACTATAATGTTTGGTCAAATTTTCAAAAATAAAAAGATATATAATAGGGTACACTTATGGGCTTAGCCTTGTTTTTTTTTATTCAGAATTCCCTTTTAGTGCGTGTCAAGCTGCAATGTAAGCCAGGATACACGAACAGCTAAAACTACACAAATTACACCTACATAGCCTGGTATTACCATGACTGAAGTAGCGTCTCTCATTTGTTGGTCTTACCTTTTCTTTGGAAACTTTTCTGAGAATAGCTTTAAGCATCGTCTCTTGCATAACACTAGATTCCTGTACAAACTGTTGTGTCTCTTTGAAACTCGTTTCTATGTCAGTCTGAAAGAAGTAAACCAGTTATGTTAAGACAACAACCGATGGCTGAATCAAATGAATGTGTCCAATATGTAGGGCAATCGCTTCCAGTATACTGGCGAAACTGTCTTGGAGGTGTTTCTCTTGGCAACGTGTTTTACCTAAATGATAGTGATGCCATGAAAACAAAACATAATTTATTGACATTGTAATGGACAAGGCATGGATACAGGACCCAAAAAAAATGACCTTACATCACATAGAAATCAAACTATCTCTTTAACGATATAAGTCAAATCTATAATGACAACTTTGTTCTAGTTCTTTCATAATTTATATATTGATATCATTTATAGTTTCCAACAACACGAGTACAGCCAACGTCAACTATTAGATTTCCGTTTAATAAATGTCGAATTCTTTTTTTTAATAGAGAAAATGGTACATTTTGGGACACGTCTGAGGGATGGTGACCATTGTGTACACATAATCCTGTTTTATTGTTTGCTACGCCCAGTGGTTACAGTTTCAGACAGACTAGCTAACTAGATGCATTGTATTGTATTTCTATATTATTATTTTTTTCATCCAAGGCTGATTGAAATAGAAAACCTTTTATTTTTATATATACAGCGTTTGGTTGTTGTCAGGGTTTGGTTTTTACTGGATTTTACATGATTATGAACGATTTCGCACTTTAATAGTGTTTACATTTGATATTTCATCATGTTAAACACCGTAGGATAATCCCATGTGCATACATGCCTAATACAGGATTTAAAATATCTGTCTGTCATTACATAAATATGTGTAGACATCGTAACATAGTTGAAATAATCTATATTTAAAACCCAGAAGGTATATCTGATTGTTCAATTATTTTGTTTGCAAATATTTTCCTAACACAATCAAAAGCTGATATAAAGTATCATAAATACACACACTTTCAAAATGATTCTGTGTGTTGTATAAGACATCTTGAAACAATTCTTTTACCGAAGTAAAGACTATTTTAGCGTGTTTAATTATAAAAGAATGTCTATGAATGATACAAAAAAAGGAAAGACTGACAAATCTGTTTTACTGATAAATGGTTACACGAGTTAATGGTTGAAGAGTCGGCGCTTTAAATACAATAGAGAAAATGGTACAACAATAAATTATTGAGGATTCAATGAGGAAAAATAAATAAATGAAACAGGTATAACAATGATTGATAAATCGATGCAAAAATAAAACTTGGAAATAGGTATAACAGTAAATAATTGGTCGATGCTTAAACTAGAACTGTGAAATTCGTATAAGCAAGGTTTACTTATTACAACATACCAATCTTCGTTCCACACTAGACTTGAAACGGTTAAGTGAGCGCTGTATCTCAGTAGTGTTACCAGCTAAACCACTGAAGTTGGAGAACGGAGGAACTTCAATGGGCAAGTCTAAAGGAGGTGGACAACTGTGTTTCCTACCAAGACTGGAATAAGACAAAGAAAAGCTTATTCCCTGTTGAAGTTTCATTGTTCAAATGCCAATGCAGTACGTTTATGTGTATATCAAATTCAACATTGTCTTCATCATTGTATTGACATGTTTACAAACTAGTTAAAAGGTCATTATTCAAATGAGAGTCCAGTGGGCTATCAACTGTTCAAACAATCCGACCTTTTTGAGGTTAATAATGACACCTTCGAAGATATTAACAATTAAAATAAGAATATTGAAATAAATCAATACTAAATCTAAGAAGTATATCAGTTTCACCAAGGTGTTAAATTTGAAAAAAATAGCGCGTAGTAAAACATTCGCAGCTTAAAAAAAGTGCGTTATCTGCATTTCTCTTCTTTGTTATTATTCGAACAAAGACTGCAGACATATTGGCATGGTTATTCCTCTGCCGGATGAAAGAGCAGATCTACATGATACTTCCAAATGAACCGTACCTAGGTCGTGGTGACGTAGGTAGTGTAAGAACACACGGACTACTTTTTCGGGTCACGTGGTTTCTTTGCCTGGCTCCCTGGTATTGCTTGGTCAGGGTGTAGCTGTCTTCATCTGAACTTGAGCTGCCACTACAAACATCATAAATAGCCTTTAATGTCCGCATGGTATTTACGCCACTTGAACAGTTGCTTCTTGTGACAAATGGTTTATACCATGTGTGTGTTATGTTTTACTACTTATAATATTGATTGTTCAATTTGTGTTCAATTATATTAAACTTGTTGTCTATAGGTTACTTAAGACCGATTCATGCAGTTAATTAAACTCTCACCTGCATGACAATCTACAACAATGTGTTTATACTACACATACTTAGTATTAGTTTTTGTAGAAACATAACATATCTAAATATTACAGTTAATGTACATAGTGCTCAGTAGCAAGATGGTTCTGGATGTAAAAACGGCATTGCTTAGTTACAAGATGTCAGAGAAGTACAAACAAAGCATATGTTATAGATACACCTAGAGTAAATAGGGAAGCGATAGAAGAATCAAGCCGAGGTGGACGCCACATATATACACCAGTTATACGGATGCAATGGTTAACACGTTTTGGATTTACCTTTAAAGTATGAATGTTATTCCTCTGGCATACCAACAATCATATTTCCAAAGCGGGTTAAACGAAAGTTTCCGCAATTAAGCACAGATCAAACATAGCATACGAAAGATTATTACATTTTTAATTATTACTTGTGATGGAGTTTAAGATATAAATTTGCTAATGATTAAGACAATAGAGTTGCCAAGATGTTCAGCAGGGAAGGTTTGGGGAAAGAAGGACATTTCCTGCGTGAAACATAAGTCGCCAATAGTTTATTGACAAAATACACCGTAGCCAGACCTTCCAATTATAGTCCAAGCAGTACGCAATAGAAGAATGTGCATTGACACTACTAAGCACGACTTGAAATATAAGCGGGTACATGTGTTATTAGACATTGTATAAAGATGTTCTTTAGAGGCTATGCGGTGTATTAACTAGACATAAAATGGTGGAGTAGAATGTGTATGTACGTATCGTCGGGAGGAATAAAAAAAAGCGAGACAGTATAACCTATACCTAGAAGAAGATGTATCACCATCATGCGTGAGAACGATTAGAGGCGGTGAAAGCAGTGATAAGGAATCTTTATTTCCTGACCCCTTGGAACCTTTCCTGGCTGACTGACTCCCAGACATAATCCTGTCCTTTAACGATAAAGACTGACTTTGACCTCTGTCGTTGTCACTGGCATTGCCTGATTTGTGTGTCCCATTGTTATTAGTTATTTCATCCATGTTGTCTATTTTAATGTCAGAAAACTCATCCTCTTTGTCTTCAGATCCAACACTACTATAGCCTTCACTCTGGCGTTTGTTTTTGAGCAGATTTAACACCAGCTCTGCTAATGATGTTCCTCCTGCGTTGGGATCTTGTTCAGCTTGTTTTGGTTCGTCATCACCATCTGAATGCGAACGTTCTCGTATAATATTTAAATTTGGGCTCAGTGCGTTGATGCCATTTTCATTCGTCTTTGTTTTATCTGTTTTAAGTGAATCAGACGACATACCCTCATTTTCAAACGCATAAACAGACCCCTTCTTCGGTTCATCCGTATTGGCTTTTTTGTCTTTGTGTCCTAAATGAAGTAGATTCCTTAGTTTTGGTGACATATTTGGCAGTTTTTGTAAACATTTCACTTGCGACAGATGTTTGAGTCCCGGATGCTGGTTTTCATGATGGACCTTGTTGGAGGACTTGTTTGTTCTGAATGAAGCCGGGTCTGGTGAGCTTGGTGCACTACGTACCATCTTTCTGTGTTCTTCAGTCTCTTTCAGTCGCCTCTGGCCGTACTCACGTATTATTTGCTACAATGATACATAGGGTAGTGAGTTACATACGTTGCCTAAGCAGTGTCTATACCTGAATGAACATGAGAAAGATATATGTGTCCTAAGACAATGAGGTAGATATAACCATCTCGCATTCACGCCTCGAATTGAATGAGTATAAGTTATAGATATAAGCAAAAAGAAGAAGATAAGAGAGAGTCACCAATATGTCCAGAGCAATAAACATGATAAAGTGTCAGAATAGAATTAAAGAACTAGTATACATCAAGTAAAACTATAAACTAAACAAGGGAGTATAAGACAATATGGAGGGTAATTGAAAGGTGACACCGATAACAAATACATACAAGGATACAAGGATATAAGTAAGGTAGAGGAGCTAGCTATGAAAGAACTACAGAGATCACAATATTATACAATATGTAAATAAGGCAGTAACAATGATATCAAACTATGACACACGCATATAATGACACGGTAATCACCGATGGTTTATTAATGAACTTAGAAAGTGACTTCAGGAACATGCCATTCGCTTGACCATATAGTAAACTATTTAACTATAATCAGGCTTATGAGATTGTCCATATTCCACAGAATTCTAAGGACAAAAGACAAACCAGTTGTAACCGTGTGATATATGCAGTTGTTCTAGTTCGAGACAACACAATGTAGGACTATAGGTATGATATATGTTCTAGTTGTTGAAGCTGTTGTGAGCACGGTGGATGGTGTTTTACTACGTGGGATTACCTGCGTGACGAAGTATTGGACGTTTTACTACCACCATGACTTAATGTCGGCGTCTCAGTGCCGTTGTGCAGCCGGCGTTGTGACATAAGTAAATCTAACCGTCTTAGAGCAAACCTGGTCAGTATTTCCTAAAACAGCAGGGGCAATGTTAGCATCCTCTTTATTTGTTATAGTTTTAAAACCTCATTTGATATGATTTACATATGAAATAATGTATGATTAAAAACATGTATCATTTGAAAATGTTTGCATGCACTAAATGCAAATAATGAAATGACTATTTGTGAAGATGTATTGCATGATTGATTTTTCACATACCAAATCAGCTTAAGTAGGAAAATGGAGGGTGCATGGAACATGTATACAAGTACCGCTGAGAAAACGAATAATCAAACAATCCAACAGTTTAAACATATCTCGTGCTCTGAACATGCAGCAATGCAAATGCACTTATCCTACTACCAAAAACAGAAACAAAGAATCATGCTATATCAATTAAACAAAAGTTAATTATACATTTATTTCTCTAATATGTACATGTCTTTGCTACAAAATATGATGAAGTCAGTTCGACTTCGACTTTTAAAACATTTAACATTTAAAAAGTCATACTTTCAGATTGCTGTGGTTAGCTAAAACTCAAATATTTAATAAATGCAGTTCGTCTATAACCACGAAGCTTGTTATATAGCCCATCACATCCGATCTATTGAACGCCAATCATAAGTAGCAATTCCAAAGTAGAATTAAGTCCATATAGTCTGGGCTTTCTTAGCTAATGTGGATTTGAGGTATATTGAGTTTTTTCTTTTGATTATGTTAAAGGGTATATTTGAGACATAACATCCAGCGGGTACCTTTTGTTACCCTTGAGCAATTTTGTTATCGCCATTTTACCTAGCATGGTGATATTGCTTATTTTCACCATATGGATACCATACTAGTGGTGTTACTAGTCTTGTTGAACCTAACATTATATCTTAAGTTACCGTATTGAATGAGAACTATCTTCCGCAGGTTTTATGCATATAAATATAGTCCTGTAAACTACGTTACCTGGTGAAACTCCATAAGTTTACGTTACTAATCAGATTTTACATGATTTATATATACTTTATAGATATGTTTGAATGTAAGCTAGTTTATACTGTATGTGTATGGGTAAATACACATATGTACCACATAAGTTCTTATTTCGAATGTTTATTACATATTTAATGTATACAATCTTTACTAGTATAATGGTAAAAAGGGTTGCAGAGAAAAAATGCATTTAAAGAATGCTTCAACTGTTTTAATTGCAGTATTAAATTTACTATTAGGAAAGTTATGTTGTTTTGTTTTTAAGCTTAATAAACTAAAAGTGAGATGTCAATGGAAGGACAATTGTAAACTACGTTACTTTAACAGTTGCTTTAGTTTACGTTACCGAATTGCAGAGTTTAGCTTAGTTTACAACAATTAAGCATGGCATTCAAATGCATACATATATAAAACTTCAAGTTACAAATGTAGCTGTATGTGTTAACAAACATTTGTCTGAACCCTAGTTAAGCTATGCAGTAAAACAGTGTCCATGTTACCTTCAACATGATTGTCGTCTTACGATGAAGAGATTCTAGGCTAAACAAAAGTATGATAGCTCACAGTCAATCATTAATCTTTAAATACTCAATCGTTTGGAATAGTAAGTTTATAAAAGACATAAACAACAAATCAAATGTCAGTAAAATAGAAAAAAAATAATGAAATTTTGTACTAATAGCTAGTACATCTCCTAGAACTCTTCTAACATTACCAGAGAATGAAAGAGGAACATTTTTATTCACCGATGAACCGTGTTCTCATAATTGCAGTCAATACTGCAGTGACAGGCACATCACATGGTGAATGATAGCTTTTGGTTTGTACACTTGCATCTTAAAGATGAACAAGGTAAATAACTTCTTCATCCTCTTCTTTTAGTTTGCTATTACACGGTCAGGTCAGTTACATGGATAAACTATGTTGTCCGTCAACAAGTAGTTTCTGGTGGAGTGTCGTCTCAGTTGGTCAAGCTGCAGGTCTTTCCTGGTTATGCCTTTTTACAGTTTTGGAGTATATGCCCCTTGGTATGTCAATCTTCCTCACCAAATAGGTAATCATCTGACGGTACCATCTTTAGGTTTGTATACATGTGTGCGTTCCACTGGTTGTTTCCTGTTCTCAGTATCACCAGTATCACTTACTCTGGCCTACTCAGAAGGTGGTAGGCATCTTTCTCTTGACTTGGCATCATAAGCGCTTTGGTATTGATGGGCTGTTCTTCGTAGCTCACATTAGCAACTGGTTGCTTTGTTTGTGCACCTTGCTTTGCGAGCGTGTCTGCTTGTTCATTTCAAGGAACTCTGCACTGGGCGGGTATCCACTGAAGGGCCACTCTGCAGTTGTTGCTGAATAGTTGCAGAGCATTTGCTAAATATGACAATTTGTAGTTGGTCACGGCACATCGGTGAGAAATACATCCATGGTGCTCTTCTGATGTGAGTCCACATCACG
>ENA-OREC01002231-OREC01002231.1-marine-metagenome-genome-assembly--contig:-NODE-2231-length-10533-cov-17.134468_pt1 | contig 10533 bp, 4 predicted proteins | sample MGYA00248626_ERZ508543 | MGnify/ENA primary metagenome ERZ508543 (study PRJEB26211, sample SAMN05518279) | marine metagenome | isolation source: Puget Sound, Washington, USA | host: Bankia setacea...
AGTTGGTGGTGTTTTTAAGCAGTGAGTTGGTGGTGTTTTTAAGCAGTGAGTTGGTGGTGTTTTTAAGCAGTGAGTTGATGGTGTTTTTAAGCAGTGAGTTGGCGGTGTTTTTAAGCAGTGAGTTGGTGGTGTTTTTTTCATTTGCCTCAACACCAATTGCTAGCCATTAAAATATTCTACCTTTGAGTATTATGATACTGTAAAAGATATTTATACATCCCTTTTTTGTTACAGTTTAAAAACAATTTGTTAGAGAATTATTATATATTTTTTTCATTTTAGAATACTAATTCCTTATGTTCATGATGTTGTGTGGTTTGGCTAACAATGCCATCCAAAGGAAGGGTCATCATCACCAACAATGATTACAAATCCTCTAAAAATCATAAAAAAAGTATTGCTGTTTAATTAATGATACAACAATTGTAGTCTACCATAGTTTTGCATATATACCTCTGCTTGCTATTGATATGTACATTGTGTTAAATGTTATATACTTTTTGTGTTCTGCCGTCATTTCTCAATGCAAAATCTCAATCGTGTTAGCTTAGATATTTTATAACCTTGTTTGTTTAGTATTTTTAATGCTGTTTATGTCATTATATACCATTTAAAATTGTGACTTTAATACTGTGACGTTTAAGCTGTAACTGCCTGCTTACCTATTACCCTCACATTGCTGGTTTTTCACTTCTATATTGGTTTCATATCCAACTACATTGTATCGTCAACAACTGGGTTTATATATCCCCAGCAAATGTCTTAGGAATTGTTTATCTGACGTAACATAGCATAATTTTAGTTGAAAAGTGTTGCAAAGGTGACAAGTTTTGAAGATTTCCTTAAATTCTGAGCATGGAATATGTTTTGTTTAAGAATTTCTTACATTTAAGGTGATTTATCAGGATAACACTGTATTAATGAATCTTTAAGTGTACTTCTATACGTAAGTTTGAACTCTTTTTTTGTTATTTTCGATATATTTGGTAACTAAGTGATATTTTAACTCACATGGGTGAAAGCAAAAGAGTCCTAGGCACTATTGAATAAAGAATCAATTAGAACCCTTTTTGACATTCACCACTTTTAGACTGTTTGCAACTGAAGATTTTTCATTCCTTTATTTGATTTGTGAATTGGTAGTTTTCCCCACCTTTTTCCCACATTTGCTGAACTGTGGTCAGATATTGGTCAGCTGCATCTACTAGAAATATTCTTGGCTTTGAGAATTTTGTTTTAATTTCCACAAGCTCTTATACCTTTTGTTTTCAGATTTGCTGTACGCTATGAAAACCCTGTTTCCTTTTAGACATTCATGTAACACAATTGTGGGATACTTAGTAAAACAAGTTGCTTATGCCCCACTCTCAGCTGCTTAGAGAATACAGATGTTGTAAAAGTTCAACTAATTGCTTTGTTAATGCAGGCCATTAACACAATTTTGCTTTAACATTTCAGATTTTAATAAATATCTCTTATTACCTTTGATATGTGTTACAGTTATTCTTGTTATCCTCATACTGTGTAAACAAGACAGGTGTAACTTGTATGTAATAAAGAAGCAGATACAATTGTCTTGCATTTAACACTTGGTACAAACTTGTGGATCTCAATGACGTTTGTTTACATGCACACTATGAGAACATTAAACCTTTGATTCTATGAGATATAAATTGGTTGTAAATCTTGGAATTACAAGAGGATAAATGAAAGGACTTCCAACTCAAGAGTGGAACAGAAATATGTTGTAACTGTCTTCTTAGTTTGGTTCATATAGATCATGCTCAAATTAGTTCCTAGAACTAACCAGTACTGAGCTATGAGAGTAGTATCTTGCTCAAGGAAACATTGTGAGCCTTTGATGGAGCACCTGACAAGCAGCCATCAATAACAAGTCGGCCATGCAAACCACACCACTTTTCTGATGTTATACATTGTTTCCAGTGTTTCCTTAATCCCTTGATCTCCAATCTAAAGAAACGATCGATCTGCAATCTAAAGAAACAATCGATCTGCAATCTAAAGAAACAATCGATCTGCAATCTATAGAAACAATCGATCTGCAATCTATAGAAACAATCGATCTGCAATCTATAGAAACAATCGATCTGCAATCTAAAGAAACAACAAGAAAGCCCATCAATGTTTATTTCATTTTTATTTATAATATTTTTATGATATTGCTTTATAAAGTACTACCTATATGTATATAAAAGTGCAAGAGTCATCTCTATACAAAGAAAATACAACACAATGTCTACAGTTACCAGTGTAATAGAGTGAAATACAGTCAATTCTGTCCGTAACTATAGCAACTGATTAACAATCTTCTGCAGTGAAACACCATTAACTCATACAGCTCTAGGTAAAAGAAAAATGATCAGTTCAGAGAGTTGTTAATCTAAAACTTACTTTATTAAAATATCACAACACGTTTATTAACTTCACGTGGGGACTTGTTTCCTGTTAAGTTCCCAGAGTAGTGCTTCCTATGCAATCACATGAGGCAAAATAAATTAGAACTGACCATTTAAAGGAGGCTGTGTTTAATTTGGAACATTATTTTTGACAGCTTAAGAAAAGTGATTGTAAACAAATGTGAAAAAGGTCAAAGGACAAATTATTGTAAAGAAAAAACCTGACCATTTACCAGAGATGGTTGTTACATACAAATGATACAAGAAATCTTTTTTTTGATGGACTTTGTTTTTATAAATGACGTAAAACTATTGCAAGTCATGTGATTGCTTGCAAGAAACTTCTTCAAAAAGGAAAATCAGTTATAAAGGGTAAACTGTTTCTAATAACAAGAAAGTGTAACGAAAACAATGTTGGAATTGAAACCTGTTAAAGTGGTAAAATGTGATAACGTCATATATAGGCAAACTTGTAGAGGAAAGCTATCACAATTAAAGAATACAAACAGTTTACAGTGAAACCACAGAAGTCTGAACTTCCTTGGCACCCAGTAATGTTTGTTGTCTGAGACATATTTAACTTTATTTCTGTTAGTAACATGACATGGTGCCTGGATTACTGAGGTTGAATTTATCATTGTTTTTCCACTCAGCTAACAACATTGCAAGACTTTGTTAGGCCACACACACACACACTAACTAACTAACTATACTCGTTGTTCAGTTGTCCCGAAAAAGCTCCTCGCAATTATACAAAATGTCACTAGATTACAGATAGCTACAGAGATCAGTTGCTATGACAACTTTATATATACATTTTTTTTGTTGAACAACGTAGTTAACACAGTCTTTCATTCAGCCCTCAATAAAGAGGGAGGGATGCATGCAATAATGCTGTATCTCACATTTACATGTATAGAATGAACACCATTGTTACACCCAACCCTCGATCCTATTGGATATAACTATTTCTTCCACACTTGTAGACCAGATGCTTGCGAAATGAGCACTGTGCAAAAGCTCAGGGGTATTTCATGTACTTATAAGCAGACATACATTAAATAAGCTTTCTAATATAAACCTGTACAGCTATACATCTTTCTGCTTACTTTTGAGCTCTAATTTTACAACTGTTACCTTAGTAAGTAATACATGAGTACAATGTAATATCTATCTGTTTATTTATGGTTGTTAGGCATGAATTTCACTCGTTAATAGAAATCCAATCTTGCTTAAATCACCTTAAATTCATTGATCATTTTTAACCTTATATAAACTCATCGATATTTTTTCAAACTTTGGGTTACATTATTCTGTGATAGTAGTAAAATATGTTCGCATAAGATTTCGAGGTTTTCTTTAAAAGCACTTTTTCAAGAACATTTTTATTCAAGGAACCCAAAGAATCAAATGCCCATTACTTCAACAATATGTTCGTTAATTTGAATTTATGATTTTGCGGGTCAACCCTCAAAATCCACAAAAATTAGTGCCGCATAATTAGTTAATAATATGTAAAATTAAGATGATTAAATTTTAAGCAAGAATTGTAGAGACATAAGTAATTGAGCTACCAAGGTTTGATACAAACAGGGATTATGAAAGAACCACATTTATAACTAGTGATAAATGTATAACAGAATGGAAGTGATGCCATTTTACAGTAAGAAAAGTCACTCTGTTTTTTTAACAAGAATTGCCTTTTTAAAAACTGTTATATGGAGGTGAAAAAATACATGTATGTTTTTAAATGAAACAGTTAATTCATTATCATTATATAATACAATTATTAAACCCATTGCGTAAATCCATAAAATACTTTGCAAAGCTTAGCAGTTTAATACATCTTTTTTTTCAACTCAATTAAAGTTTCTAATTTAGCCCCCAGTACATGTGTAACGCCTACTCATTTAATATCCCCAGCTTACCTAAACCAAAACTCTTAAATTGTAAACATCAGGACCAAGTTTTTGATCATTTTCAGCGCTTGATAACCAAACATCTATTTCAATAACACTTGATCATAGATTGTAGAAACAAAATGAATACACAAAATCACTCCTTCCCATTGTTCATCAATCTATCTCATTCTAGTGATAATTATGATTGTTTGTTTCTAAACCAGAAATCAAAGTCAAACAAGGAAGCCACTACGGCCACAGATTGTTCTTGATAAGAATAAATGTGAACCTTTGATATATCTATATACCAATTTATTTACAAACCAAATTATGTACATACTTAAAACTAAAAAAGTTAAAGATACAGTTCAGTTACTAAGCTAATTCTGTATTAAGAACCCCATCAAAAACAATGCTGATCTATAATTTGAGAGTTAGTTGTAAACAAAACAGTACAAACAAAAAACACTATGAGCAGTTAATTTAGCTCTATACATGTATAAACTTTGTAGACTTGTGTCATTGAAATAACAGCTATACTGTACAAGCCATTGTATTTGTATGTACCCTATTTCTCATTTTACTTCTATCTTTGTTCTTTTTCTAATGTAACACCACAAATCAGAACAGTATCATCTGGCATTCACTCAAAGACCACTAAGTTATAAGGCTTGTCTGCTATTAAGACCACCCATTTCCGGTCTATAACAGCCACATTCAATATATTTGACCAAATCAGTATTAGGACCAACTCAGTATTAGGACCAACTCAGTATTAAGGCCACTTGTTCAGTCCGTAGCGTGGTCTTATCAGAGGAACTAAACTACATGTGAAGTGGGATTCACACTTCTATATGGTTCAAGAATTCGTTCAAATGTTTTTGTTGAAAATAAAACCTCACAAATAAAACAGTATGTACAGTAAACAAAACATACATCACTTAAACTATAAAATACTGCAAAACCTGATTAAAGCATTAAAAACAAACTTACATATGATATATTAAACAGCTAAGTAAAATGAACAAATCAAAAAGTAAAAGCAAAAGAGTTCTAAGTGCTATTGAAAACAGAAGCAGATAGAACCCTCTTGCATTCATCTCTTGAAATAAGCATACCAAAAACACATTATGGCACTCAAGCGTCCGGTAAATGAATCCCAAAACACCCGTCTTCAAGCAAAATAACAAGTGAAACCCAAAGGATAAATAACAGTACTTCTTTGATATCCGACACATTTTAAATATCAGTTGTAGATATGACAAAATTACCATGGGCCGTTTTATGAGTTTTCATAAGTGTGGCTTTCGTACCTAAGTATTGTACACTGTTCCATCAATGGTCAGTTTGTCATACTTAGGTAGTACAACTGGATTTTTATTAAATACCAGTTGTAAATCTGAAAAAAAACTTCTGTTAAATTTCAGTAGTATTTATAATTTTAAACAACCAAAGTAAAAGTGCATTGTTTTGTATCTTACTTTAGAACTAACTTTTGTAACACATCTACTTTCTTTCTTTAACAGTTATACTTCACCTAACAAACACACACAACTAAGCTAAACAACAGCCAGCATTCCATAACAATTCTCAAACAACAACTACTTCAATAACTTCTACCATATACATTTGCCTGAAAAAATAACTGTGCTGTACACAAAAATATATTTACACATTTTTTACACACATTATTCACATATAACAACAATAAAAACTTGTGTCTAAAAAATTATAATGCTAAAAACTCTTATTGTTCAACTAAATATTGTGTTGAAACTGTGTTTGATCCCCTTTAGCTAAATACTGATACATGTACAACGAAAGCCTTCTCATTGGTTCAAACTTATGCTACATTTGTTCACACTTAAATTGCCGAAATAGAAAGTTTGTAAATATCTTCGTATAGGAGGTATAAAGTGTAAAGATTATTGAGTGGGTGGGGGGTTAGAGATTGTGTTTTTCTTAGCAGTACCGGTAGTTTCACCATACAACAGTGGACAGCTATAACCTATCGTCCTGTATAACTAAACCAGTGCTAGGCAACTTTTTGCAAGTAACTAACAACTTTTCCAACATAAACAAAATAGGTATAAATTGACATATTAGACAGGAGAGAAATGATCCCCTCCGAGATTCAAACCGTGAACTTTTAACAGCTGCTGCAGTCAGTAGCTTTTTCATTTTCAAGTTTCCAAGCAGGGTGTTACATAAGGTAATAAACACAAACTGTTTTCCTTCTATTGTATGCTTTTCAAAACATGATAAAACGTAAAAAGAAGTAGTTAACAGTGAAAACAAAACCGCGAAAAACTGTAAAGGAACTTGTTTGGTGGATTTTATTTATGTCTTAACAAAATGAGGGTTAAATAGCGAAAGAAACATGTGATAGACGTATTTCATGATTATGTTATATATTTCAGATCAATTAGAACTCTCATGGCAAATAAATATCATTGACAAACTTTGAGGTATATCTGCAAAGTAGGCAGCAGTTGTCTATGAGTTGTAATATGGCTTACGGTAACTATTTAAATCTGTTTGACCTTTTCTCAGTAAATGACAAATCACAAAAACAAAGCATACCTGGCAGCTTAGACAATACTGAAAATGTTCCTGTGAAGTATTATATTAGTTCACTTTAAAATGATCTGACACTTGAGGTTACTTGTTTCCATTATCAATGATTCAAAGTAACAGCCTTCTTTTTCTGATTGGTCAGGTTTGCAAAAGAAAGAATTTATTCCTTTGCTTTGTATCATTTTCTATAGACTCATCCACATTTTGTACACGTCAGTCTGCACTTGTCTTGTTGTATCATGTGTGGATATCTGGTATTGTATGAAGATGAGGCCTGGTTAACTAGAGTGACCTTCCTTGGTTCTAGATGTCTACTACGCTCTGTGATTTGGCAGTGTTTCCTAGATGATATTTAGCATAAAAAGTTACCAGTAAATGTTGAATATCAAGTCTAACATTACCACCATCCTGGTTGTTGATATATCATTAATACATTTAAACACAGTGATTGTAATACCCATAAGTTGTGATTACAGATGACAAATTTACAGAAATACTCTCTTCACACGATGTTACTGATTTATGACAATGGGTGAACACATATCCTTTGCTAAATAAAAACTAACAACTTAAGATCTTTGATAAATAAACAATAAATGCTAAAACATGTATACTCCAAATGGCCTTACACATTTTTGTTTTTTCTGCGTTTTTCATCTTTATTTTCAACAGTATTTTAATCAAGACAAAAGGAGTAGTGGTTTAAACTCTCCAACTCTCCAACTAGGTAACATAACCAGTTTTAAAGCATTCATTCGATGTAAATCATAACTCTACCACCATTGCTTTGTAACAACGTTTCTGATTGGTTGTAACAGCATAAGAAGGGACCATTAAATACCGTTCATAAATTTTAATTGGCGTAAATAGAATTAGAGCAAAACAATACAGTAAATGATAATAAAACAAGAGGGAAATGCAGATCCCGCATTAAAACCGGATTTTTATATTTTTCTGCTAATTTTTCAACACAAATGAATGTTTCACTACCATTTAAAGGTCACAATGTGACATATCAGTGTAAAGGTCTTGACCAAAGCAACATTGTGTGTGACTATGAAGTAATTCCATTGACTAATGACAAAGTTATTACAGAAATCCAAAACATTAACGCAAAATGATAGCTGTTAAAGAACAATGTTAAATGTCAAGGTCATCTGAAGGTCAAGGTTATAATGATGCAGGTTTGTGAAAAGGTCCTAATCAACAATGTGTGTGAGTCTCAAGTAAATCAGTAGACTAACGAAAAAGTTATTAGAGGAAAACGAAACTTTAACGCAAATTGTTTACGACGCTCGCCTGCCCAACCGGACAGATTTACCAATCTATAAGCTGACATTTTCTTATCAAACATGGCAGAACAAATCGTGGTAGTCGTGGTTTGATAAATAAATGATGAAAATAACCGGGTTGTTTGTGAGAAACAAGGCATGTGGGAAACTTTTGATTTTATTAAAAAAATCAAAATAATAAAGCTCAGGATGACTTAATGCAGGCAAAATATTGTAAATCATACTTTATTGCTTTTTCTATCCGTATAAAATAATGTACAAGTAAATATTTAATGCCTAAAAATTCTTTTACGCACAAAAATTGTTTGACCAAACATGGATTAACAGTTATGTTAAGTTATAAACACATCAAATAATTGTTCTTTATATTACAAACTGGCCAACATTGTGGCCTACTAATAAACTGTGATACAGGCATTTATTAACATAAACAAAATTAACTTTCAAATTATAGGTGATTGTTATCTAAATATTGAAAATACAAGTCGAGGGATTGAATGCCAAAGGGTTCTATCTGCTTCTTAGTTTAATAACACTTAGAACCTTTTTGCTTTCACCCCCTCAGTGTGTGTTTTCTCGTTACAAAACAAGTGATGTCACAGATTGCTATACCTAAACATGTGGAAGTTTATGATTGGCAAAAATGACGATGTAACAAAATCCGATAAAAAATAAACATGCTATATTCTAATATCAACTACCTCTATGTAATACTTGGTGAAACAAAATATCAACTCATATAAACAATCAATGCACAAAACAATGCAAGTAACTAAAACATAAAATCAGCCAATATTGTTCACTGGGTTACTTAAATGGATGGTTTATGTTGTGGATATATCAATGGATGAAAGTGAGAATGTTCTAACTGCTATTGAACATAAGAAGCAGATAGAACCTTTTCACATTCACCCTCAAAATGTTGTCAAGAAAGAGAGCTAAAATGAAATAAAATATAAAAAAGGTCAAAGGTCACACGCAATGTATTATCTTTCACTTCTAAGTCACATTTTCTGATTTTTTTAATAACATTGTTTGCATCATATAGATGTATCACCATTTACTCAAACACAAAGCCATGTTTTACTACAAACAATTGGCAGCCTGAAATTAGCACAACTAAAAGCATCTTTAACACAAACCCTAAAACAAGCGCAGTTTACATAACACAAAATAGCTCCGGTTTTCTTCACACCTAAAATGCAAGCTGTTCCTATTAAAAACACACGCTTCTATTGGTGGTACAATATTAAGATTTTCTCCATTAACAAAAAAACAAAATAAAATAAATGCTACAACAGTGAGGTCAGCAGAAGTGTTGCCAGGTCACCAAAAGGGCGTGAGCTTCAGAAAGAATTTAGAGAAAAGAAAAGCTAGAGAGTATCTAAGGGTAGTAACTTTATGTGGCGGGTACGGCTTCCTTAGTAGCTTCCTGTAACGGAGGAGATGTCTCTTTATCACTTTCCTTCGAGCCGTCGCTGTCCTCGTCCTGGATCTGTGTGAACTGCCGCGGCGTGTCAGCAAACCTACGCGTGGTCGCAGTGTCTGCTCTCTCCAATGGATGACGTTTGATGGTGGGCGTTATGGGAACCACGGGTGACACCGGACACTCCGAGGCTGTGCGAGACCGCGATGCAATGAGATCCACACCAAATGGTAACACATCTTCATGGCCAACTGTAGACTCATGGGGCATCTGTAATTGATATCATTTTATTTATAATCATTAAGTATATGGATATATCCATGTTGTTTTTATTTTTCAATTACATTTGTAGAACACAAGTTACAAACCCATAGGAGCTCAAATAATGTGTCAATGAAAATATTTGTTATACGCATCACTTTGCAAACATAATTATATAAGTCTTGACTGTTAAATAGTTTTAATAACAATGATAAACAGACCTAGCCAAAGTAACATATGTATATTTGTTTCAACATTACGTTAAATCATAAAGTAAGAGAATTTAAAATTGATGTTTAAGGATGTTTATTGTAGAATAGAGTTGTAGACTGTTGCATGGAATGACTATATCATGGGGTGAATGCTATAAGGTTCTTAGTGATATTGAATAAAGAAACAGATAAAATAGTTTCCCATACATTCAGTTTCACAAGGTCTTCAACTTTTACTACAACTCTGAATTGAAGACCTAGTGAAACCTTTACTACAACTCTGAATTGAAGACCTAGTGAAACCTTTACTACAACTCTGAATTGAAGACCTAGTGAAACTTTTACTACAACTCTGAATTGAAGACCTAGTGAAACCTTTACTACAACTCTGAATTGAAGACCTAGTGAAACCTTTACTACAACTCTGAATTGAAGACCTAGTGAAAC
>ENA-OREC01002232-OREC01002232.1-marine-metagenome-genome-assembly--contig:-NODE-2232-length-10533-cov-11.149005_pt1 | contig 10533 bp, 9 predicted proteins | sample MGYA00248626_ERZ508543 | MGnify/ENA primary metagenome ERZ508543 (study PRJEB26211, sample SAMN05518279) | marine metagenome | isolation source: Puget Sound, Washington, USA | host: Bankia setacea...
CCACAAGGAGTTTATTGATATAGTGAACGTGACCAACTTACCCGAGTCAGTAATTCCCACCACAAGGAGTTTATTGAGGACCTCTGCTACTGTGTTCATTGCTGCCATACTCAGTTGCCCTTGGTTACTTGCCAACAACTGGTTATATAAAAAGATAGATCAAATAAGAAAAGATAAGGTATTATTTATTTTGTAATATAATATGATTTGTAGGTGGTCCTTGAAGTAAAGTTTTAAGCCCAGTAATTAACATATAGAACTAGAGCTAACACTGATTTTGTGCTGATTAAACCGTCTGTGCCCACTTTGTCACAGGAAATAAGGATAGACAGATAATTAAGAATATCGAAAATGGGGCATAACTCTATAGCCCTTTGGCGGGTCTCAAGAGATGTATGTCATGTACATCTACATGTGATAGGAATTAAATGTAGCAAGTTTTATTTAGATCACTTAAATACTGTGGAAGAAGTTTGAGACACCACATTTCACTAACAGACGAACAGCCCGACTGACCGTCTGCTGACTCAAATATATCCCGCTCAATTTCATCAGTTGAGTATATAACATACAAACTTACGTTGAGTAGAGGACTGAGCAGTTTGGCGCATGTTTTAACGGCTTCAGTGCGCACCTCTGTATATTCACTGGAGAGGTAGTGTTCTGCGCAATGACGTACAAACTGTGTCAACGAATGACCTGGTAAGAAGGAAAGAACATGCCATACAATACGGATGAAAGGATATTTAGATATTTAACTCTACAATTGTGATTTTTAATGTTGATTTGCGTGTGGACATTTTGAGACCTGGCATAATGCTATCTGTAACAGTGCTTCAATTGGTAGCCAGACGTTTCAACCCATAGACACTTCAACCCATAATGTGAAATATCCAAGACATGTCAACCCAACTCTCATTTTCAATATGTTTAACCCCTAAATAGCCTAAGTCATTTCAACCCTTGTTAAAATCAAGACGTTTCAACCCAAAATAAACAAAGATATTTCAACCCTTTTGAATATGTATTAAATAGAATTTTTTTCTCTATGTTTGCCTGTGAAAAATGTCCCAAAACACCATGTTCAGGTTTAATACTCGTATGTTTCGTATATTTACAAGATGTATGTCTTACCTATATGTTATTAAAAAATGTGCTTGTGGGATAGGACATATTTCAAATTGAACTCACATTTCATGTAAAAGTAAGCAACACTGGATTTTATTGTCACTTAAAAGTCAAAATCTTTCTTTAATATTAAACCAGACTGACATCAAACAGTAGAATAATATAATCATGACAAATTGTATAATTACTGTAGGCAAATTGCATGTTAAACAAAAAAATAAAATTATCTTATCATATCTACCGCTAACCACCCACAACAGCAGATTCACACCTTATTAATTACCTCGTTAAGCGCGCATGTGTCGTTATCTAACACATTCAACAAACATAACACAATGTCTTGACAGTATGTACGTTTTAAATTGGACAATTATCACATTTGTTACCTGTAAAAATAGGTTTGACATGGGTTGAAATAGGGGTCGAAAAAGATATATGTGTGGGTTGAAAATGTTCAAAACATGGGTTGAAGTGTCAATGGGTTGAAGTGTCTATGGGTTGAAGTATCTATGGGTTAAAACGTATGTAAGCCCTTCAGTTATATCTCCTAGTTTGCCCTGTCATTACGATATGTTCCTAAAATATTACAGTATGATCAATATATTACTTTTATTCATTTACCTTCAAAGTCAAAGTTGCCCAAAGTCTTCAGGGCTAGTGTAATACTTGTGACGTCCTGGATATCTGTGATTCCTGCTGATGAGGCTGTAATAAAAGAACATGTTTTTACTGGCTACTTTCATGCAGAAAAGTAATATGAGAAGTGGTAATTTTACTGGCTACTTGATTGAAGCAAAGTAATATTGTGGTATTCTATGACAGAGTAATGGTATTCTTAAATGACTACTTGATTGAAACAAAATAATATTGTGGTATTCTATGACAGAGTAATGGAATCGTTATGTATACAATATTGAGTAAACAGGTATTGAGTAAATATGGATGTATTCTAATTTGTATTCAAATTTACTGTTAAAGAATACTTTTCCTGATTTGTGTAAGTTAAATTGTTATGGAAGGAATTTGACTCATCACTCAAGCTTGAATTCAATCCTTGAGATATCTAGTACTGAACTCTGAACTCAATTTTACTAAAGTACCAATTTTGACCTTTTTTCATAAAAACTAAAAACTCAATTTAACCATAACTAAAACCTCAATTTAACCGTAACAAAAAACCAATTTAACCATAACTAAAAACTCAATTTAACCATAACAAAAACCTCAATTTAACTGTAACTAAAAACTCAATTTAACCATAACTAAAAACCCAATTTAACCATAACTAAATACTCAATTTAACTCTAACTAAAACTCTATTTAACTGTCACTAAAACCTTAATTTAACCCTAACTAAAACCTCAATTTAACCCTAACTAAAACCTCAATTTAACCCTAACTAAAACCTCAATATAACCCTAACTAAAAACTCAACTTAACCATAACTAAAAACTCAATTTAACTAGACTAAAACTCACGCATAGGGGCCATCGCTGCTGTTGGGGTTCTTGGGGCTCCAGGGTGCTTAAGGGGCCGACCCATCAAAATATGCGACAGCGCCTTCAATAACCCTTCCTGGATCTCTTTTTTCAACTGTGGAATCATGGCAGCGAGTTCCCTAAGGGCTGCAGTAAGGGCTGGACTTAAACCGGCAGAGAGCATAGATTCTAAAAGCTCATGAACATCTTTACACATGGCCGATCCTATCGCTTTAGACAACATACTGATGCAGGTGTACACGGTCGGGTCCACAACAAAGTTCTTGTGCTTTCTGAAAAACAAATTAAATAATTATAATAAACCTATACCTTCTATCCATTTGAGGAACAACTCTGTAAATTAACATGAGTGCTCTCCCTTTGAGTAGTTTTTTTCCCAGTAAGTTGTATTATAAGTATATTAAAAACTACCATTTCTCTGATTGATAAAGAAATTCACATTCTGACTGGCAAAGCATCAACGATTGTGTTTAATAAGTTATAGAAAAATGTGATGTTTAGTTTCATGGACATAATTTGCCCTTAATGTCTTAGTGAAATATTGTGAGAGTAGATATATCACTGAACAAGTTGTTTCTCAAGCAGCCTTGTGTGCAAACATGAACAAAATCTAGAGCTTAAACAACGATACGTCACACTATCTGCCTAAAAACAGTCCTCGATTTCTGTAAGCAGAATGTTTTATAAGTACTGTGTTATCAAAACATCTATGTAGAAAAGCATGATAGAAACGTGCACATGCACAAACTCATAGGCGACAGTCATAGCGAATAAAGGCCATACTAATGTCGAACGTTAGTTTATGGTAACCAAAGGAATCATAGAAATGTAACGAAAGTATTCTTAATGCTTTTAGTCTACATGTTTTATCATCGAATTTGTTGATTTGGCTTTTCCTGTCAGAAGAGTTGCCAGTTACTGTCGTATAAGTCAGATACCTGTACTTGTTTCTTGTTTCAAAATGTCATCTTTCAATTGTTAGAATCCGCTTTAGTGCGGACGAACAACAAATATATACTCGGCTTGGCCTCGGACAATTTGTAGTTTGTCCGCATTAAAGCGGCTTCTAACGGTTGTAAGAGGACACGTTGGAAGAAAAACTCGTACGGTATCTATTACATAAAACAATTTATAACTTCATGATTAACTAGAACTGTGAGTCAAACAACAAAGGATGTCACATAATTATCTCTCCCTTGATTTTTTTGAACCTGGAAAGTTCTTGTGAAATAATGCCCTTGTGGTACATATAGACAACTGATCTCGATCCTTTAGCCTTGTGATTATATTCCAAAATTGAATGTTAACTATAATAAGTTTATTTAATGGGTAAGTCATAAAAAATATTTTAGTACCTGAGGGCAATTTAAAGTAGGAAAATCAATGTGGTGGTTTTAAAGAAGCATTTATTTTAAATATGTATGCTTATTTCTTAACATACTTTTTTAGGAAATAAATGTATTGGAAACGAAAGGGCAACTTGAAAAAGATATTATCTTTCTGATACCATTTTTTCTATGTATAATGGATTAAAGTGATTTTGAGGGATAGTTGGGCTTTTAAAGGTTAAATACATACTTAGTCTGGGTTTCCTTGGGTGGTAGAGACAGTCTCACAAGCTCCATTATACCAGGCATGTATTTCTTTATACTCGTTCCCACGGAGATGGCCAGGAGACCGACAGCCTGGAATGAGGTGGCTTTCTCCTTGTTAGACTTCAAGGCTGCCAGCAGGAACACTACAGTCTCATCTAAATACCTGGGAAGTGAAAAGAAATACAGTGAAAAACTCAACAACACGAGCATGTAGCCTACATGCTCATAGAATTGGTCAAAATAGTCTATGTCAGCTAGTTAGATGTTAAATCTGGACACCAATGCGCCAACAACTGGGAGTTTGTCACAAAAGGGGTCATAATCAAGCAATCTAGGGCAAGAAGGCACAAAATAGATTTTCCACAATATGTGTACATAGTTAAAACCAATCAAGGAGCATAATCTAGTGAAAACTTACCCGAGATAAAAGTGCTTTGCTTTGTGCACAACTAAATTCTAAGGTCTACCATCTGTGAAAATTTAATCATAATCTCTTTATCAGTGTAGGAGGAGTTGCCCACAATAGATTTTACACCATATTTAGTAAAAACAAATCAGAGGCCATAATTGAGTAAAAACTGACCCGAAATCTTTTTTCCTTTGCTTCTTGCACAAATCCACATTTAGGTCTATCAGCTGTGAATGTTCGGTCACAATACCTTTATGAGTGAAGGAGGAGTTGCACACACAAAATTTTGGTATGGACGTACAGACAGATGTACAGATGTCCGTACAGACGGACATGTGCAAACCTATATGCCCCACCACTTTGCGTTGGAGGCATAACAATGTTACAGTGTAGTTGTACTTACAGTTTACAAAAGTGGTCTGGATTGAAGGCAGCCAGTCTGGGAAACACGACCAGTAATGTCTGCTGTACATATACACTACGACTAGATTTATGGCGCAGTATTAGTGCACACACCTGAAATAGTAGAATTAAAACTCCACATATATAGCAATTTACATAGATTGTTATTAAAGCCTTAAATATGTTCTTAAGTCAACAGTTTTGCGTTATTGAAATCAGTACCATGTGTTAACCTTGTCAAAGTACCTATGTGTTAATCTGTGCACATACCTTGTCAAAGTTCTTGGTCATCAACTCCTTGCAGAACCTGCTCTCAAACAGTGTGGGCTTCCTCTGTAGTTGTCTAGAACTGAACGTACACACGGGCGATGATTTCTGTTTGAACTGCTGCAGTGCCATTAAACTGCCTTGTAACTTGTTAGTCTTGGAATACTCCTGAAATAAGAAGTAACACAGCATTTCTAGGGGTGAATATCCAAAGATAGTTTGATATGCTTCTTAGAGGATGGTACAGATTTGGAACCCATGGACTTGTGTTCCTGGAGGTCAAGGCAAAACTGTGAGGTCAACATTTTACAATCAGTGGACAGGTGTACAGAGGGTTGTGTCTAGTTTTGACAGTACCTGGTTTGAGGACACTTTCACGAAATGGATGAGAAGGCATCGCTAATCTGTTGCAACACAAAGCGATTACGTCTACAAAATCAATGACTGAATATGCTTCTGAACTTTGATGGCGTTTGTAACGTTGCGTAATGGTACATTGGTTCATGGTTCCAATAGTGATGTTGATATATGTTCATGTATACTTATATGGTTTAATGTTTACGTTTGATATTTGTGTGATGCAAAGATATTACATTAAATTTTATAATGATGTCAATTTTATTTAATAACTCATTCTAATAACTGTTTTATCGACAAATTCTGCTAACTTCCCAAACAACCCTCATATGTTATTTTCACCAAGAAGTTTCACATTTAATAAAACATCCTAATTACCTTTATGATTTTTTCATGCATATACTGCTGTGTGGTGATCTCTTCCATGTCGTTTCGCAGTCTCTGAAATACCAACAACAACTTGTAGAACTTTACTGATGAAAAGTTATGCATATATGAATATTTCCAACCAAAATATGTTACATACAAAGGAGATTACATAAACAAGTTTCATTTAACACATATTAACATATATTATTTCAATGTGACGTCACCCGTTCATCAAATTGCTATGAAGGCCCGGAGCAAACCGGACAAAGGGCGTACAACTCTTGGTCAATAAACAGTTTGCTACGGGCCTTCATAGTGAAGCTTCAAGCCAAGCTTAATAAATGTTACATCCATTTTAATTAATTTCAAGCAAAAACACAAGTGCCTCCTACCTCTCCCTCGACGTTGCTACATCTCAATAGTTCATTCACTATCAGTAGAGAGCCATGTGCCCAGTCCTCACGCGACAGCTTCTTCTCACGTAAAGTAGAATCGTCGTAATGTTTGTCCACCTCGTCAAAACATTGCTGAAAGAAAATGATGATTTACTGCAACAGATGTTTGAGCTACTTATCATTCTAGTTTGTTCTCACTCTTTAGTTTTCTAGTTCAGATATAAAGGTAAAACTGTAAATAGGCCATGCAGAGAAGATCAAAAAAAGGGCTATACCCCTATCCACACATGACATTTTGTCCCAGGAAATAAGGATATATAGATGTTTAGTACACTGCAACTCCATTATAACGCGGTCGTCGGGGTCCACAGAAAAAACGCGTTATAACGGACTGCGTTATATACGCGCAACTGTTGTTCAAAATCATTAACGCGACCTCTTTAACAGGTTTTCACATACGTAAACAAATGCCCCACCCACCGTCATTTGGTATGGGACATCAGTCAGTGTATTTACTTTTATGGTTATAACACACAAACTTTTCATAAATCGCGGTATCAATAGGTTTACGTTGGTAGACTAATTTAGTTAATTAGCAATTAATTTACTGTATTTATTTCATTCCGATAACTATGCAAAATGGTTTGTTTTGGTGACGAAAACGCGTCTGCATGTACGTTAGCGTTCTAAAAATAGAAACCATCCGAATACAAGCTAGCCCACTGCCTTGACAAGCAGACATTACTGCACTGTAAGGGAAGTTAGGTACATGCGTTGTAAGATTTTTCATAAACTTGCATGAAATCGTTTGAAATATTATTAATATGAAATATAACGCGCATATCTACTGTAAAGCTTGTGTTTTGTGCTAATGCAAAGTTTAAAGACATCGCCTGCATTGTTAACCATCATTATCACGTTTTCCACGTGCTGCGGCGGTTTTATTCTGTAAACAAAAGTTGCTGAATCATTTTTCAATTACACATGATCCCCCATTACGTAAGCATTGTATATCGAGTGACCCGTTGACACAGCCTCGGGAAAGATTAACTGGTATCAAACTTGGCTAGGAAATACTCAGGGAGTACGATTTTCACAGCTTGCATTGTGTATACCACGATCGTCTGCTGACATTTTCACACACAATAAGGTATACTGGACAAATATTTGGGAGCCACGCGGAGACCGCATTATAATGGAGTCAGCGTTATAATGGACCGCGTTATAATGGAGTCGCAGTGTAGTGTGCATAAGTGCTTTTGTAAAAAACGTACCAAGGGTGTTAAGGGAAACAATACTGACCTTATACCACTGGAAGGTTTGGCTGGCCTTGCCTTCTCTCTGGGAGGTCACTGTTAACGCAGCTCTAAGGGCCGCCACGGCTCCCTCTCTGATCAGGGGCTGCAGTAAACATGGCATTAGTGATACATTGTAGAGAAAATAATTGTTAAGGCAATCAGTCCATCATATCACACTAAGGTGCAACAAGATAACTGCACAAAAGTTGTTGTTTTTTGTCACAAGGTTGATTTTTTTCTTTGCAAACTGACAGAGAACCTGAATTCAAATCTAAAACATAGCGATATAGTATAATATTGTATACATTTTTCTAAGGCAAGTCACCTGTTAATTGCCAGAGAAAAACGTTCGAACCAAAATAATGTTAATCAAATTTTCTTCATTTTACAATTTTCCACTTTCTCATCCCTTTACAGTCTTTCAATATTTTATAGTCTGGGACATTTACCTTTGGATCTCGGACAGCTGTGAATATACAATCAAAGAACTGTTGAATCTGTTGGAAAAAGAATGTTGGAGTGTTCACAGCCAACTCCCTGAAACACAGCACCTGCAAAAACAAACAGCTTACATCAAATAGTTACTGAGCATAGCTACCATTTACGACATAACTTATTTCAATGAAAATGTTTTTCTTGTACAAAACATGGTTATATCTGACTAAATAGTTGAAAAGGTATCGTACTTAAAATTCGGAAATAAAGTGGGCTTTGTTGAACAGTTAAAATAATAACATAAAATAATATAAACCATTTTCGACTCGGATACTGTCTTTTATCATGTTTACATATAGTTTCTCAGAGTGAAATACAACAAATATAGAATAAAGAAGTAAAACAAAACAAAATTCTTACAGCTGCATGTCTTTTCCCTTCATTTCTGTCCTCTGTTAACCATTCTAGAGCTCTTTTTACTTCAAATTCCACGTACTCTGCAGCGAATGTTCCAGACGACAGCGCCAGAATCCCCATTGCCTTTGCCGCCATTTCCATCACTGTCACATCATTGGATGGCAGTAAGTTACGCAGATAGTTGGCAAACCTACTGATCCTAGTGGAAGTATTGCCAACATCCACTCCTATCAGGCTAACTGCAATGTGGAAAGGACAACGCTTGGTCAAATATTTGCAACAGTAAAATTCTGCTTTGAGTATTTGTTGTGTTTAACTACATTTGTGTCTCATACAACACTATCTCAGTAACCGTATGATTAAGACAGTCAGCTTACATAGCATCTAATAGTCTAGTGGCTATCCAGGTCACGTGAATACTACTAGTCATATCACCCTGACAAGAGGTTTTAGATGCAGGTCGAATGGAAATTTGAATTCATCTTTTTACAACACTCCATGATGCAATAATTTGTAAATCTACATGCACATAAAAACTATTAATTATTAAGTCCATTTTTTACCAAATTCTTTGGAAAGAAACACATACCAATGGCTAAAATTCCTCCCTTTCTGTCACTTAGATCTGAACTTGAGACCATTTCAAAGATATGGTGATTAAACTGATCCATGAACTGGGTGTGTTCATCTAAGGGCATTTCCCGCAATTCTGTACTAACAAAGTGATACAGATCATTTGCATTTTTGATCCTTGTATCTTCATTCCGACTCTTCAGCCCTGACACAAACTGTGCCATGGCTATTTGGCTTGACATGGTAGCCAGCTTGTTGACTTCACTATTTGAAATATTCACATCTTCTCAGTGGATAATCTGAAACACAAAAACACACACAATTTGGCTTAGTTTGAAGATAAAGGAGCTAATGGGGAAAGAAATATAGTTGACAGTGTTTACCTTTTGCATAGATCTACACAATCTCTTGACATTCATTTTGAAAAATAAATTTGCTATGAAAACTTATTTTCTAAGTAGATGTAAGAGATTGTATTTATATGAAAGAGTTGATTTGTTATATGTTGAATGGGTGATAATGGACTTTTTAATTCTGTAATTATTGTTTTGTAATTATCAACAGGGTTCATTTGAAAGTAAATTGAACATGCAAACATTGTTATTGGCACATTGACATAACAACTAAAGACGCACGCTAAATCAAAGACAGACAAAATATCTTCCTGTTTGAATATGTCATACACAGTGTTTGCATCAACGAAATGTGTGCGTCGAACTGTCATACATGACTGTACTTCTGGCTACGAACTTACAATCGGTAGAAAATAATTGTCCGAATTTCATTTATCCGAAACACAGTCAGTCAGAGAAATCTTAAAGTGCGCACTTTTAGTTGGGAAAGACAAAAATGCATACGTTTTTCGTCTAAAATATATGTCTGTTTAAGAATAAAACTCGATGACATGAGTTGATGTAATTGATCAAATCTAAATTTGCAATAAAAATATGCACACACTCACCGGAAGTGTTCGGACTCCCTCTTTTCGATATGCAACTGGCAATACCCGTTGTTTCGTACTCAGGTACGAATTATTCGGAACTGTTCGGCTGCAATCGAATTGGGGACTACCGATATACAGAGTTGTCCTATAAAATTACCTCCCTTATTTCGCGCACCTGCGGTTTGACTTATACATAGGCTGATGCGGGAGTGATGCCATTAATATGCGATTCTTATCGAAATATTACTACGAACTACATTTCAATTATCTGTTCCTGTTGCTGTGCACATCACTTGAGACAACTACGTCACATGTAAGGCTTGTCCTTTTATATTCGCGGTTTTATAAACACAAGTTCCTACAGTTGTTCCACCAACTGATGGCCGGGTTGTATATATGATCTCCCACTTTATGACACGCTGTATATCATAGACCTGCAGTGTACA
>ENA-OREC01002233-OREC01002233.1-marine-metagenome-genome-assembly--contig:-NODE-2233-length-10531-cov-12.924622_pt1 | contig 10531 bp, 2 predicted proteins | sample MGYA00248626_ERZ508543 | MGnify/ENA primary metagenome ERZ508543 (study PRJEB26211, sample SAMN05518279) | marine metagenome | isolation source: Puget Sound, Washington, USA | host: Bankia setacea...
GGGGGGGGGTCTTGTTTTCAATCTGTTCCGTGTGTATTCTTTTGAGACTTTAGACAATTTAAAGATAATCTAAAGTTGTGTTATTGTCTACTTTAAACGTTTGATATAAACTAAGACGACAACCACTAACTGTATGAACTTAGAGGTTATCTTAACATCTTACTATCTTTATGCTCTGTGTGATTGTTGTGCTTTAACTATGCCGTGTTCCACTAAGCTTCTGATCACATTCGTGTCATGTAACAAGGGTCTGTATGTACATGTGTCAAAATACATACGAACATTGAGTGCCACAATACATACGAACATCGAGTGTCACAATACATACGAACATCGAGTGTCATAATACATACGAACATCGAGTGTCACAATACATACGAACATCGAGTGTCACAATACATACGAACATCGAGTGGCACAATACATACGAACATTGAGCGTCACAATACATACGAACACCGAGTGTCACAATACATACGAACATCGAGTGGCATAATATGTACGAACATTGAGTGCCACAATACATACGAACATCGAGTGTCACAATACATACAAACATCGAGTGTCACAATACATACGAACATCGAGTGGCACAATACATACGAACATTGAGCGTCACAATACATACGAACACCGAGTGTCACAATACATACGAACATCGAGTGGCACAATACATACGAACATTGAGTGTCACAATACATACGAACATTGAGTGTCACAAAACATATGAACATTGAGTGTCACAATGCATACGAACAGTGAGTGTCACAAAACATACGAACATCGAGTGTCACAATACATACGAACATCGAGTGTCACAATACATTCGAACATCGAGTGTCACAATACATACGAACATTGAGCGTCACAATACCTACGAACATCGAGTGTCACAATACATACGAACATCGAGTGGCACAATACATACGAACATTGAGTGTCACAATACATACGAACATTGAGCGGAAAAACACATACGAACATTGAGTGTCACAATACATACGACCATAGAGTGTCACAATACATACGAACATTGAGTGTCACAATACATACGAACATTGAGCGTCACAATACATACGAACATTGAGCGGCAAAACACATACGAACATTGAGTGTCACAATACATACGAACATCGAGTGTCACAATACATACGAACATTGAGCGGCAAAACATATACGAACATTGAGTGTCACAATACATACGAACACGAGTGGCACAATACATACGAACATTGAGCGGCAAAACACATACGAACATTGAGTGGCACAATACATACGAACATTGAGCGGCAAAACACATACGAACATTGAGTGGCACAATACATACGAACATTGAGTGTCACAATACATACGAACATTGAGTGTCACAATACATACGATCATTGAGTGTCACAATACATACGAACATCGAGTTTCACAATACATACGAACATCGAGTGTCACAATACATACGAACATTGAGTGTCACAATACATACGAACATTGAGTGTCACAATACATACGAACATCGAGTGTCACAATACATACGAACATTGAGCGTCACAATACATACGAACATTGAGCGTCACAATACATACGAACATCGAGTGTCACGATACATACGAACATCGAGTGGCACAATACATACGAACATTGAGCGACAAAACACATACGAACATAGAGTGTCACAATACATACGAACATCGAGTGTCACAATACATACGAACATTGAGTGTCACAATACATACGAACATTGAGCGTCACAATACATACGAACATTGAGCGGCAAAACACATACGAACATTGAGTGTCACAATACATACGAACATCGATTGTCACAATACATACGAACATTAAGCGGCAAAACATATACGAACATTGAGTGTCACAATTCATACAAACATCGAGTGGCACAATACATACGAACATTGAGCGGCAAAACACATACGAACATTGAGTGTCACAATACATACGAACATTGAGCGGCAAAACACATACGAACATTGAGTGTCACAATACATACGAACATCGAGTGACACAATACATACGAACATTGAGTGTCACAATACATACGAACATCGAGCGTCACATTACATACGACCATAGAGTGTCACAATACATACGAACATCGAGTGCCACAATACATACGAACATTGAGTGTCACAATACATACGAACATTGAGCGTCACAATACATACGAACATTGAGCGGCAAAACACATACGGACATTGAGTGTCACAATACATACGAACTTTGAGTGTCACAATACATACGAACCATTGAGTGTCACAATACATACGAACATCGAGTGTCACAATACATACGACCATTGAGTATCACAATACATACGAACATTTTGTGTCACAATACATACGAACATTGAGCGTCACAATACATACGAACATTGAGTGTCACAATACATACGAACATTGAGTGTCACAATACATGCGAACATTGTGTGTCACAATACATACGAACATTGAGCGTCACAATACATACGAACATTGAGTGTCACAATACATACGGACAGTGAGCGTCACAATACATACGAACATTGTGTGTCACAATACATACGAACATTGAGCGTCACAATACATACGAACATTGAGTGTCACAATACATACGAACATCGAGTGTCACAATACATACGATCATTGAGTGTCACAATACATACGAACATTGAGTGTCACAATACATACGAACATCGAGTGTCACAATACATACGAACATTGAGTGTCACAATACATACAAACATTGAGTGTCACAATACATACGAACATCGAGTGGCACAATACATACGAACATTGAGTGTCACAATACAAACGAACATTGAGTGACACTATGCTTACAAACATTTTATTTCATCCTTTACACAACATCTAACATTAAATGAATTATTGGTACTTTATGATTACTTAATTTGATAAAGCATATTCACATACATTTGAACATACATGATATCTCCCAATAATAGTATATATATATATATATATATATATATATATATAGACTTGTTTGTGTAAACCTTGAACAATGTCAATGATTCCAAAAAACAGACGTTGAAATGTTTTTATACCGCATTTAGATGCCACTTTTGACACAGAACGTTTTATGAGTCTTGGATTGAATATCTGAATAATGTCCATTACAGTTGGCTCACCTTTAGAATCAAAGTTCAAGTTCAAAGTTTATTGGCAGAAAACATGAGGTTTATTCCATGGTATGTTTTGTTTGTTTGATAGTAACCGAATGAATGAGTTATTGTTTGTGTACTTGCAGAAAATCATGTTATGGCGCCATGTCTCCTGGTTTGTGTGCAACGTCATGGCCTGTTTGCACCTGTCGGCTTCCCTAGAATACCATTGCACTAACAAAGACGCTACACCTATATTTAACAAATCTGACATTCTCTCTGATGTTACTGTCGTGGTGCCTATAAGTACGTGTTTCTATGGCAACAGTGACGATGGATGGCTGCACGTGCAAAACCATGAGGTACTGTTGATTGTTGATACTTACAGGTTCAATGATACCTTAACATCATTAAACACTTAGATACTACGAAGAAAATGTATAAAGAGTGGTTTGCTACTCACTGAATCAAACAAGGGTTAATTATTGTATGAAAACATTGACCAGATAGTCCCGAATAAATTACATGGACCAATGCATTACATAATAGTTGTTACATGTGTATACAATGGACACGTGTTCTATACTCTGTTGTAAGTGTAATGAACACACGAGTATCTGGTCAATGTGTGTATACAATACACTGAATGTTTCTATTTATGTTTGTAAATCATCATTAAAGTGCCTTAACAAAAATGTCAGAACTAATAATGTGACATCCAGTTGAGATACTATGGAGTATTGTTTATTGAAGACCATCCTTTTATATCGGTATACATTTAAGAATAGAATCGTTAACAACATTGAAATTAAAGGTTGTGATTCTAATTTGGAGGTAGATATGTGCCAACGAGTCTATCTGGAAGTGTGGGTCGAGATAGAAACTGTTATCGAAAATCATGTCTGGTAAATTGTTGGTCATTGTTCATATAGATTTCAAGCGCTATCCTAGTATGTATTGTTTAATGCAGGGTATTTGTTCATCTGTAGCGACTTTTAAAATTTAAACATTTTACTTTATAATATGAATCACAACCTTTAAGCACATCCCGAGCCAAGTTTAGAAAACCAGTATCTAAGAACTCGTTAATTATGAATTAAACCTCTGCGTTGTCTTCTGTACGCAATATCAACAATATCAACAAAAACACATAAGCACGCTAAATGTAAATTGGTTTGTTGAATGTATATAGCGTGGATCTTGCTTGCGAATAGTTCAGTATAATGCTAGACGAGTATGTAGATAAAAACAGCCATCGGTAGACTGGCCTAGTTTGTAAGTTATTATTTAGACCATTGTGGCACATTTAAGATCGAAACGCCGAAATGCCACCTTGTTAATTTCATTTACAACTGTTTTTCTTTTGGTAAATTCAATGTTGAATGAGTTTGACTGCTACAGGTGTGTTTGATTTGTTTTCCAGAATTACAATATACACCTGTCGTGTCTTGAAGAAAAAAAATACGAAGACTTCAGTATGCATGGTAAGTTTTGTTTTCATGATATATCAACTCTATTCAGAGAATGTTTACATAGAGTACATAAATGTTCACTTCTGATCGTTTTGTATAAACAATGTGGTTCCGACTTTTAAACCTTCCTGGCGATGTACATTGAGCTAGCGTCATGTTATCAGTTAAATTGGTTATGTACACTACAAACGGAAGTAAATGTTAACCTTTGTTATGTCGGTGGGCCTAATCGTCATCATAACAAACCGTGAGGTTAAACATTCATTAACTAAAACGATGAATACCTATGCGAAAAATGGTTCCCAATCGAAATTATGGTACCAAATGCAAAATATGATTCCAAATGTAAAATATGGTTTCCCATGCAAAATATGGTTTCCAATAGACACATTACGAGTGTACGTATAGCTTTGGTTTACGGTGTACTTGCAACAACGAGACCAACGGTTGTAAGGGCTGTCCAGTCAATTGGACGTTTGATGTTATGCTTCAGGATACCAAATCTAGCCTGGTATAGAGGGTAATCAATTGTCATTTAAAAGTAGTGAATTTCGAAATAATATATGTTTACATTTTGTTAGCTAGTGATTTTAATTTGGTACCGAATAACGTCACAATTCATACGAACAGTTGGTACTTTCTGACAAAGTCTCTTGTCAATGCGTACACAAGGTAGTCGGTCAGTCATACGAAAATAGTGTTTTTGTTTATATTTGATTGGCTTTTTACTGATAAAACATCATGTTGATACGTATTTCTCAGTGCTTTCAAGAAAAGACTACCGGATCTATTATAAAGATGCCTATAAACAAACACTGGGATTGACGAATCGATCAACTGTAAGGTTACTAAATATCATTTCGGTTTAGCAGAATTTGAAAATGACAAACATGAGTGGTAGTAATCTATGTACACGTTACGACACAACTCGAATGGTTCCTAGTGGTGTGTATTATTAACCATGCAATTGAAGCCGGTTACTTGTCACATATAACAACGTAACTACGTACTGATGCTATGTGTGTAACCTGAAACTCTGATTCGTGAGTGGAAACGTCTGATTACGCTACAAAAGTTGACTCAAACATTAATTTCCATTAATCAATTAATTCCATTTCGCGTGTCAATATCACCTAACAAGATGTTACAAGTTGCGAAGAGTTTGATTCTATAAAAGTGTATGTCATGTTTGTTGTCGCTTAATTACCAGACATTCGTTGGCATTAACTCTCCAGTACGTCATTATCCTTACTATGTGTCTTCTTCCAGATGACTGGTACGATTGGTCACCATGGCAACCAGATGACAAGACACGTGATGAGGTTGTAAGGTATCGCCAATGTGCTTATACATCGGACGTGTACGGTTGCTTCGGTAACAAAACTGAGAGAATGGACACGGAAACCTACCTTGCAACCCACGACTATACATTCAACAACAAGAACGAAAGTAAGCTAGTGAACCGTTATGTAGAGATGCTTCAACTGCGCAATGCATTTAGTTAAATGTCGAACGTTGACCTTGTCTATTTAGTGTTAAACCATCTCAAAGAAGATTGGATCTTAACTGCAAACTCAGCACTAGGTATTGTATACACACATTGATCAGACACTTGTGAATTCATTACACGGAGTGATGAATTGTAAATAATGTGGAGTTGATTGTCGTGTTATAACAGATTCTAAAACGGCCCCGTGATTGTCTCCAATACATAAAGACGGAAACTAACTGTATTTTATTCATTGTTAATATATGAGAGCACTACTTTTACCTCACGTGAAACCGTTCTTAACTAAAATACTGTCAGAACCGAGGGTATCCAAATCACTCTATATTGTATAATGAGTTCTATATCTCTTGTTAGACATTGTTGTTTTTATTATACATGGTTTGCATAAATAGAATAGTCAATGTGAAACAGAAACAAACATAACATGAATGCGATCCGATTTTAAAGAGTGAATAAGATGTTAGTACTTCGGACGTTTCTGTCCGAGAACTGCTACACTTTATTTTTGACGCTTGTTCTGTAGTTTACAATTAGAACTTGCAAGATCGAAAGATTGAGACATTTAAAAGGTGTTTAGTGGTGCACAAACACTAGTAAAAGTTATGCATCCCAAAACGGCTTTGTAAAAGTTGAATCGAGCGCCATTGACATATCTGAAAGCGTTCATTGATCTAGACGCTGTAAAGCTATTAGTGTTATTAGCGTCTGAAATGAAATTTTATTGGGATCCCAAGGAACAGTCAACCAAATCGACATCCTGTCAACATACGCTTTCCAAAAAAACTAGTTCAGCACATTGGAGGGGTGCGGTCGTGTTAGAATCGAAATAAAACATCTGTACCCGTGTTTTATCGCGGAAAAGTTTTTATGTCAGATGTTTTGTTTCTTAAGTATACAACAGAACAGAACAGAACAGAACATAAATTGTATTTGTAAAGACTTGTTAACATATATACATCATCATACAAAACATAGAGAACATATAGAACACGGGCCCATTGTATACACAGCTAAAACCTATTTTGTTACGCATTGATCAATGTAATTTATTCTGGAGTATCCGGTCAATGTTCTTATACAATATAACACTTCATCACTGCCTTCACATGTTTACTTTGTTCAAGACAAGCGTGAATCATACATATGCAAAACTAGGGGTTCCACGTGATCCAATCAGTGTGTCTGCTATTTGATTTGAAATGTTAAAAGGCGGGTTAAGTTGAATGATGTATGTACATTCCTTAACAAAATAATGACCTCATTGGTACTCACTGCTACATGTTGCTGTTGTTGATTCATTGGTTAGCTAAACCAGGAATTTAAGTATCAATGAATATGATGGCCATGTAGGAATATTGATAGCACATTAATTTAGTGTCTAACCTATTTTTTGCCCAATCAGACCTTTTGAAAATTTGTATTTCTATTTCATGAATACAACCAATATATCGGTGTATGGAAATATTGCGGTGTAAATAAAATATTGCACTGTCTGTTGAAGTTGATTATACAATAAGATGCCTAGAATACATGTGTTCAGTATCTTCACCATAAAGACGCCACGGGCTCTCGCTGAGCTCGCGCCCTTTGACCTTTTAATCATGAAGACACTGACAAATGTACTTTAACTATTACATAATGGCCAAGTATGAACGTTGATATCAGTTGAGTGTGTACTTCAATAGATACAGAGACAAAGCCTCGAGTTACACGTGACGAAACTGTAACTACTGTCTGGACCACGTGGACTTCTTGGGGTCAGTGTGATGGTGACTGTGGACCTAACGGCACGTCTACCCGAATACGAGCCTGCATCTCACTCCTAACAAAAACCCAACTCTCACCTGACCATTGCAAAGGACCTGGATTGGAAGAAAAACAATGCTATCTAAATTGCGACGGTATAATTCACTTTCTATTATGAACTAATTAAATTTCATTGGCTCTAATTGACATTGATTTAATGGGTCAGAAGAAACACGTATTTAAATATCAATGACTCTTACGCAATTCAACGACTATATATTTCTTCATTAAAAATGTCATTTGGTAAAACAGTTTTCTCAAAAATAATATATTACAAAGAACGTTTGTACTAAGCTATGTATACATTCAAATACATGTTCTCCTTTGTTTGCTTAAGATGTTTAGTTTTGTTTTTAGTAATTGTTCTTTAAACCTATGAATCATACACTAGTGTCATTGTTAAACAGTAATGTTATGCCTTTGTTTACGTGAGATATGATTTCATCCACTTGCACCTTTTGTTGTACGTTTAGAATGTTAAATATCGTCAATACCAAATTACCTGTGAAACATTGTTGTAAAATTGCTCGTTTGAAAATTTTCGTGATATCAGGCTCCGTGTTCAGTAAGCTTTTCAGGTTCAGGATCAAGATCAGGTTCAATTTTTAAAATGAATAATTTCTGGATTATTTCCCATTATCTGTTCAAGAAGACTTAATTTGTGTATACATTCGCATGGTAAATGTTTTTAAGACCTAAATACCTTATTCTTGTTGGGTGCGCATATTTTATTAAATGCCAACAGTCAATGGTTAAATAAATATAATAGGATTTTAAAAAAAGGCCGTGGTAAGATTTGAGCCTTATCTTGATCGGATTCTGAAAAGCTTTGTGAACACAGGTCTTGGCTTTACATTTTTATTTTCCTCAAATATCATGTTGCATTGCATTAGCTTTGCTTTGTCTTAAACAGCACATCCATGGGCGCCCTGGAGTAGATGGAGTTATTGTGGATTTGCACCATGTGATTTGGATACCACAAACAGAACCCGGGTATGTCGCCTTGAAAACTGCTCAGGCGACGCTGTAGAGGTGAGGCCGTGTACGGATGATTTATGTTCAGGTACAGTGGACCTTCAGCAAGTCAACACCTTAGGGCCAACTCCCTATTTTCCGCATTATTTGTTATATGTTTACGCTAACTGATTGTGTCTGTCAATGGTTTGTATTCATGTTACCTGAGGTTCCATATTACATATTGTGTAAGGTACTGAGGGAGATATGCAATACGGTGTTATTTCTGGTCATTCATTGCGCTAATATATCCTGTATGTTGTTGAAAAATACAGTAACCATTTAGTGTTATCGGCGATTTAATTCAAATGTCAAGTTATAGTATTCACTGTCAAGTGTGGGTAGCTGTTCCTATTACATCCTGGGAGACAACCGATGCATAGGACAGGGCAGTTTCTAAGGAAGGCATAACGTGTGGCACAATCATTTTTCGCTTTATGTATTTTTTATATATAAACACTTAGGCATGCATTCTAAAAACTGTTTATAGTGTAACTGTGTATTGTGAGTTACAAATGTAGAAGATTTTGGTATAAAATGCATGTGATTTGAACTCTAAACGCAGTCAAATATGGTTGAACTATAAATTAAAGTAAACAATGTGTGAATGTTCAATTTTGAAATAGCCTAAATCCTAAAGTAGGAAAACCATGGGTGTCCGGTGGCCATGTTTTAATTCTGGCCATCGTGCATGCTTTCTCGATTCTCTTTGGATACAATGTGTGTGTGTATATATATATATATATATCTGTAACGATTTGTGGGGGTTCTACGATACAGTAAAAGACTTGTCAATTGTTAGTTCAATTTAGATATATACATTTTTTGTTTTGAAATAAAGTCTTTATTAACATTATCATTATCATTATCATTATCATTATCATAACATCAGCATTATCAGCATTATCATCATTATCATTGTGGTCATTTAAACTGTAAGAACACTTTCTACTGTTATATAAATGCACTCTACATGTAAAGTGTTCTACTTTAGTCGACGGTGGATGGACGGAGTGGGCGTCATGGAGTCATTGCTTAGAGACAGACAGCGTCTCGGCCAGGTAGTATGCTTTGTTCTATTTTAGCGATTTAGAAGCAAACTCAACTACGATCATGTTAATACGAATCATCCTGCTCGTTTAGTTATAACATGTCCAGGAAGTGCCGTTTGACTAGGTGTATAGTTCTGATGTGGTAATTAGTAAACTCAATCCACATAACTGTCTCGTATCGTTGATCGGTTTACAGACGAAGCTAACATTCAAACCATAAACGTATCTAGTATAACACATTTCATTTGCATATTCATATACATTATGTTAGTTTGGACATTTTAGATTCGATTGCATATGAAACTTCTAGTTGAGCCTTCAGAGAAAGTCTTCATATACCACAAATACTAAACTATTATGCAAATCTTCACAGCCATGTATAGGAAACCATTGTTTTGTGTGTATGCTTATCGTATTTATTTAAAGTAAAATTATACTCATATTTGATATTAAAGAAAACGAATTAACGTATAACAGACAGTTAATATATCAACAAATATACATAATGAACGTATAAAGACCACATATATCCCTTCGTACATTTTTGAAAACGAAGGTAAAATAT
>ENA-OREC01002234-OREC01002234.1-marine-metagenome-genome-assembly--contig:-NODE-2234-length-10531-cov-12.365506_pt1 | contig 10531 bp, 5 predicted proteins | sample MGYA00248626_ERZ508543 | MGnify/ENA primary metagenome ERZ508543 (study PRJEB26211, sample SAMN05518279) | marine metagenome | isolation source: Puget Sound, Washington, USA | host: Bankia setacea...
ACTTTACAGAGTACAATCCAATCAGAAATGACTTTACAGAGTACAATCCAATCAGAAATGACTTTACAGAGTACAATCCAATCAGAAATGACTTTACAGAGTACAATCCAATCAGTGTTATACTTACAAGAATCCATCATCGTCTATTGAGATATCACACTCACTCGAGTTTTCCATATCATCCCCTCTCATTGTTGATTTGGAAGTGAATACCGCTACCTAGAGTTCACTTTAAGCTAACTTTTGTTTTCCAATTGCAGTTTTCACAGAATAAACTTTAAATTCCAACAGGAAACTGGTTCAATAGCACACTTTCTTTCATGAAAAAAACATTCAATTCCATACTTTAAGGTCAAGATTTAGTTAAGCACATATTTTGGTTTGCTAAATCCATATAACACAATGAAAACGGCCTCATTTACCACACACAATGTACCAAAGAGCTTCCTTTATTTACATACACAACCATTCTACTAACACTATACATGTAGTAAGTAATAGTAACTGGTAGATCTATATCAAAGTCCAAACTGTTGTCTCGCAAACAACTACACATGAATGCACCAATTATAAAACCCACTTGATCAAATGTCTCCAGTTAGCATTTAAAAAAGCTAGACTTGTTTCACAAAAACCACAAGGTCATTATTGTTGTGTATTACTTCACTAAGCTAATCAATTAAGTGCTCTTGTAAATTAAGTTGTTGTAATTTCCTACAGTCTTTGTGTTAAATCAAATTCTTTTAAATGCTTCATTCTTTAAAAGACAAAACACATGAGGTACTGTGAAATCAATCATTTTCGTTAAGCAATCATTTTTTTCCTGAATTTCAAGCGTTAAGTGAACCACTAAGTCAAATGTCAGTAAATTGAAGTGACAAGAAATATATACCTGTAAATATAGCTTAGAACCCACGAACTTAAGTGTACTTGAACAATGATGTTGTTAAGAAATCAAATCATAAACTTTTTATTCAAATTAATATTGACCTACTAAACTATTTGATTTTACAGTACGTACAAAGGAAATGCCTATGTACTTTCAAAATCAGCATTTCACCACAGTAATCCTATTATAAATTGTAGTTAAATTCAATGGCTCCAAATCACAGCTGACACAGTAACACACACCAAACTTGAACACTCAGCTAATGTTTTCCAAAACTAATAACTTGTAACAAAACTTGGGACAAATCCGCAGAGTATGTCTCATACAGAAAACTCAAAACAAAGTAAAATTTAAATCCAATTTTCCAAAATCCAATCTCACCATAATACACTAGAATATGCACTAATACTTCTTAAAACACGACGAGAATGTCCACAAGGTTAAACACTTGTTCCCCCATCATTTAACTTCCACAATACCAATCCTCAAACCTTATTCACTCCAGAATACATCCATTCTTAACGACTACACTGAGCTGGTGTCTATTTATGTGAATCTCATTTCCTTATATTAAAACACGAGACCCTGACATTACCGCATAATAGCAATAAAACAACGATTAAAAATTCAGCAGAGCAGTCAATGGCTACAGACAACTGCGACAGGTTGACAATACCGCAGATCCTTAGGGGTTAGGGGTTAAAAACTAAGTGCATGTATTGTCCATTCCTCCAGCCTTATAACATCTTGACCATTGACCAGTATACTAAAATTACTTGGCTTAATTTGACCATTGTAGTATATATAACAACTCGGACAATGTAGTAAGAAGGATATAAAATAATCTCTCTCCCTTCCCCTCCCCCTCCACTACCCAAGCAGCCGACAACTATTATTAGTTCAGGTCATAAGAAAATCCCATAAAAACACAGCAAGACAGTAAAAGGCCATTTCAAATTCCATTGAGGATTACTGAAGCTGAACGCTAAAAGTTTCTATCTGCTTTCAATGTTTCCATAGCACTTAGATTCGTTTTGCTTTCACCCGCATCACACAGTCAGCTGATTTCCGCTACAGGCAATGACGACGGCCTATATTTGCATTAAACAATGATTTAGAAATCTAGCTGACACAATATGGATGTACTTTCAAATTACCTGCAGCTATTTTTGTCTTAGTTAGCATAATCTGTGACTCAGTCAGCTAATTATTATATATTGTAAGTAGTTTTATTAAGTACATCCATTCAGCAAAAGCTGTATTTAAACATCTTGTCAGAAATCAAAAGAAAATTATTGCAATTTCTTGTTCACCTTATACAAGTTGAAGTTTATACATATAAGGTACGGGTAAAACAATTAAACAGTTTTACATTTAATGATCGATAGTGTTAAGCATAGTGAAAACATGATTGTCAACGAATGTGAAATAGCTGCAACACAGTTCATGTAGAGCAATAACATATCTTGGATAGATAACGAACATTCAAATTTTCAATAAATTCATGAAATAACCAAAAATACACAATGTAACATTTCATACTAAAGGTCATTCAGAATTATACATGAATATCAGATTGAAAAGGTTTAAAAGGCGAGCCCAGTCTAACTTGCACTTAAAATTCACCACTATACCGTAGCCTAATCAATGTCACCCAGTGACACACAAAAAGAAACATAAAAGCAATAGAAAACAATAGGCCATTTAGGTAACGTGCAAGGGAGTAAAAGAACGCGTTATCAACTAAGGGTTAAAATCTCAAAATCACACACCTGACACTTACACTGCAGATAAAGAAAAGTATTCACGGAGGAAAAACAATGAACATCGTCACAAAAGAAAATGTGTCAATACAAGATTGTTACCAGACTTAACAGCTATTTTTTCCTTCCTTCAGATCTAAAAATAACCGATTATAAAATTCCGATTTAATCTTCCAACACCGCCTCCTCGATAACCTAGTGGTATAGTGCTGGTTTCGAGTGCGGGAGATCCCGGGTTCAATTCCCAGTCAAGGACCGCGTCATACCAAAGACGTTATAAAAATGCTACCAGTAGCTCCCTTGTTTAGCACTCAACATTGGAAATAAATGTAATGGATAATATCTGAGATAGAAAATCCTTCGAAGTCGGAGGTCATTGGCCGTTGTGGCAGGGATGAAAAAACCGAATGACCATGCAGAACCGACAAAAGTCGATCGCTAAATTGTTTTCACAAAACACAAATCCACTGTAGACTGGTTAATCACTAATCCATTGAAACAAGCACAACACAGGTACAAAGATTCAACTTATCTTATCACACTGCTGAATGGTTGTGGTTACAAAATGCGCGTAAACATTTTGAAATCTCCTATAACTGCATTTTGTTTGTTTTTATAATATACCCAATGATATGCAGGACGGCTAGAAATGTTCATTGTTAGCCACCCGATAACAAAACAGATATTAAACTTCAATCTGAATAAAAACAAAAAATCTGAATAAAAACAATCATTCACGATAATTATTACACACAAAATCCTACCAAAACAATAGTCACCTGACTGATCTACACAATTCAAGTTTCACTTTTAATGTTCAGTTATCAATAAAACACAGCTATAATACAGCGATAATACAGCGATACACATTAAATGGATTTACCACATTTTCAATGACAATTTTGATGGATAATTTCAACATATGTTCAACAAACGTTTTTTGTATCCCAAACATATGTCAATCTGTCATTAAGTAGACAACAACTTCCTGTCAAACTGCTATATATCAATATACTTTATCACCATGGTAAATCTCAATCACTCATGTACAATTATATAACCACTACAGTATAGAAATCTTGGCTGGTGGGGAGGAAATCAAATGTCAAACCAATAATATCATCACCATTGCATGTCTAGCCACTTAGTAACCATGTACTACATTACGACCCCATGAAAAATTTCGTAGAATCCAGCAATGCTTCGTTGTAAGGCACAGGGATATGCTACTCAACTCATCGCCCTGATGCATTTTGTTTCTTATTGCAGGCCAAGTAAATATCTTGAATTCTGTACTGCATTTTTCTCGTTTTCATCGTATACCATGCAATGATCTGAGGACGAGGAGATTTTTTGGACTATTTCCAGGAAAGGTCTAGACAATATCATGACAAACTCAAAACCTTAAGTTCGTTTTGAATCCCGATATGATGTGTAATTCTTGATATATTCATGCTCCAAACACCATATTCAATGTGCAGATCAGTTCTGATGTCAAAAAGAACCTGTTGATAACATCTAGTTCATGCAATTTCAATTTTAAAACGTTTACTTTCCAAAAAACATAAAACATTATAACTCCAACACAATTACTGTACAAAGCATTCACTCACATTTACAAGAACACAAAACTTACAGACTAAATTGTCACATGCACTCTTCAGTTAAATTTTGAAAAAACATAAGATCACAAACATAATATTATAACGTTCACACTTGAACTTCACTTTAATTACCAATTTAAGAATGTTAAGATTATCCCCCCCCCACCCTCCAACAAATTATTCACCAATATTGTACACTAAATATTGTTCAGCTAAAAATTCAAAAACATAAAATAGGTTACACATTACTCACGCATATATAGCACATTTGTCACTAAAATCACTAACAATATATTTAGGTACAAACTATTTCACTTTTTCTGAGAATGCAAACATAAACTCATACACATAACGTTCACACTTCTCACTTATATCACGTTTACACAGAACGAGTGACAAACAGACTCCAAACACATCACAGCTCTTGTTTATTCCTCGTGACTCACAAAAAGCTATAACTTTCTTAAACAAATACCTCAAATGTCTCATAAATAAATGTACATCTGCTCATTTACCGTAAACCCTGTATTAAACGCTTGGAAGTTTTGGCGAACGTACGTTTATAAAATACAACAATAAGTATCCACAATTTCACACAACTACTAATATCTTCAACCAGACAAACAGATGCACAGCATTTACATAACACTACACCACCACATTGTCGCCATTAAAAAATATCACCACCATTAAATTAAAACGAAATTTATTCCGCCACAAATATCCAAAATACATTACAGTAACTGTTATCCTTAAGCCTAATGTTTAACTGCACTGACAGCTTAAATGGAATCACTTTCAGTAACTCATGAGCCAAGATGTCATTTAAGTTTGCAAATGTATATTTGTTAATTAATAGCTTAGATAAGTCGCAAATTATGCTGTCATATATTGAATCAGAAATGTCGGATCCAGGTATAATCCTACTTATAACTGACTGGGACATAATAGTTTATTGTTCTAAGTATATTATGACATGCGTTCAATTTACAGCTTACATAAGCCTGTAGCAAAACACACACGCTAGCAAAACACACACACTAGCAAAACACGCACACTAGCAAAACACGCACACTAGCAAAACACACACGCTAGCAAAACACACATGCTAGCAAAATACACACACTAGCAAAACACACACACTAGCAAAACACACACACTAGCAAAACACACACTAGCAAAACACACACACTAGCAAAACACACACTAGCAAAACACACACGCTATCGATAAAACAAGTAATCCATGTACATATATACAGTGTATTTATTATTTAAGCCATGTTGTTTGTTTCACCAGTTGTAGTTGTGTTCTGTTGGTACGTTTTTCCTTTTCGCTGTTCTACTCTCCTATATGATATGTATTATTAGGGAGGAAATAAAGAATATATAGTTTTTACAGCATGTATTTTGAGCATGATGATAAAACGCACAGGTATCCTTCATCAAATCACACACACAAAAATAAACATGACCGGATTGAAAGCTAGAGTACCTGTCCAGACAAAACAAAGAAAACAACTTCGCTCAATAAAAAAAAAATCTTCTTACCAAAAAACCATTATCCTTTAAGTAAGTATTTAATCCAAACACCATATCACGTACACATAGAGACACCATCCACAAACACATGTGTACTACATCAACAGTGAAATAGTTTTTCCAGTCCCTCTTTAATGTGTCAAGTTTTTCTCTCCCGAGGCATTCGCTCATCTCAAGCACATGTATCAGGAGTCACAGAGATTTTGAAAGTGCCTTATGTATGACTTCCACATTTTGAACCACTTTGTTACTGTGATACAAAACGATACCGTACATCCAGAAATTACCGAGGATACTTCTTTACGAGTTCCTGTGAGTGAGTATGCAGGGAATTAATGCTCACAACATTAACAGCTATGGGGATGAACCAAGATTTGCAATTTACAGTAAAGCAGCTGTCAGTAAAGTATTCGGCCACTTAAACTGACTTGGAGGTCAAACCATCATAGCAGAACCATATGGCAAATACATGTATATACAAAACTGCCAAATAAAAACACACAACACAAAATAAATCTCAGGTTTTACAGTACAGCACCAGCAGGTTGTTTAGTTAACCTTAGAAGTGTGCAAAACAGGAAAAACATGTTACACTGGCTCTCACTCGGCCACTTGAAAGAGATCCTAGTGAGGCTGGATTTCATAACTCAGTGTTCATCCTAACTTTTACTGTTTATTTAAATAATTCGCTGTTCTGTTCTTACAAGTCTATCTGCTGCTTATAATTAAATTGAACATTTCTTTATAATTATTCTGATTTTTAACAATTCCGATAATTTCTTATTTTTGAAATTTTGTGTTTGTTAGATTTAGCTCCCTTGTTGGTAGATACTTCTATGTGTGTATAGTAAAAATTAAGTGTAAACTTGTGTTTTCCTTAAACGTCAAGGACAATAATTTATATCCATGTTTACATACATTACACTTTCCTATAACATAATAGAAATTAATGCTTTGCCAATCAGAATGCGTATGTCTATATAAAACAGTAAACATTGGTAGTTTTCTTTGTAAGAATGATGAAAATTACCTATCCAAAAGGGAGAGCACTCCCTTACAACCAATGAAAGACCTTGGAGGACACTCAGGTCCGTAAACAGAACCTTGTTACTGGACACATCCTTACTGACCTCAACGGTCTATGACTTACACTACAGCTGGTCAAACCTAAAATGGAATTTGACCTTAAACTATCAGGGTCAGTCAAACTATCAGGGTCAGTGAAATCATCAGTGACAGTTGGAGCACCATGGAAACTTACTATTAAACTGCATATAAATGTGGATTGAGTATTATGGACCAGGCGGCGTTGTGGGTAAAGCACAGAAGTAACTACGCAGCAGTATGACAATACAAACAGTCTGCGATTCCGGTATCACAGCGTTGAGACTGTAACAAACAATCATAGACAAGCTTCATTCTCTGCACAGGCATTTCTCACCTTCTTCCATTTATGAACTATGCCATACAACACAAGATAATTCATCACATTTACATTCATATAAACCAGTCTTCTTCTTCTCGTTCGCTTATATAAACCAGTCAATATACCAAAAAGGAAATAATCCGTGCCTTATTTCTCTCAAGTTACCGAACAAATTTGTTATTCAATGATCTCAAATTACAATGCTCATGTATAATGTACTATACCAAAAAAATCCCTTTAACATTAATGGTAGAAGTTGAAGAGCTATTTTTAGTTATTATACAGACTGTGCTGCAGACAAAGTGACCAGTCTGCCGTCGACATACTTTAACTTGTATCAGCATTATTTCAAGGACTTATTTAACTTTCAGATTTCATTATGCTATACTTATTATACCCATACATCTATACAAACAATATATGGTTCATGATTCATGATTCAAGTGGTGAATTTACAGATATACTAGGTAAGTCAAACTAGATGACTGTATTATGGTAAAGGTGAAAAAAAACTGCAACAGAAACGAAACTTTGTTTTTTTTGTACCACTTCATAAACCAATAACAACATATCAAAAATCTAGGAAAATCTGTGCGTTGGAGAGCCGAGTAAATTAAAAAGGTTTCTGCTAAAATTGGATATAATGAAATAATGAAGGTCCTTAGATTTTGTTTAAAGTGTTATTAAATTAAGAAGAAGACAGAACTTTATTTAATTTATCCTTTCGAGGTGTTCTCAAGTAAGTTTCAAAAACCAACTCACAATTAAAGTAAGTATATAAATATGATAAAGCTGCATGACATGATCATGTTTGTGTAAGGTTGAAAGATGTTGGTGTTTTCTTACAGTAACAAAAACTGTATGTTGAGATAATGTTTTGGAAATGAAAAAATATAATGATAAAAAACAAACAAACAAAAACTTACATAAGATGCCGCCAGGGCCTTAAGTGACGCCCGTGGTGTTTCCGTGGCAACAGTGGATCTCTGTGAGAAGCCATCTTTAACACAACAACAAAAACAACAGTAGGAATTTCTCGAACAACAACAGAATAGACCTTTACACTGCAAACTGGTTTCCAAAATTAGTCACAAGTTTTCTACAGCCGTTGTACCTTGCGGACACAGCTCTCCTAGAGTAGTGTTAGATTCCAACGGTCATTCGATCCAATACACTGACCCCTCACGACAAGGCTACTGGAGAACAGGGGACGTCACTGCCTCTGTAAAATCTGTCCAAAAACTCTCTCAAATTGCAACTAAAATTCCATAAGGCACTGCTGGGCGGTCATTTGATACCATAATTACTGACCCCTTCAAGATGAACACCAAGGCTACGAGAGAATGAATACTGGTAGATGTCACAGAAACTGTCCAAACACTGTCAAAAAACTGTCCAAATACTCTCCAAAAATTGCAAACTTTTGTAATAACTACGTTGTGAGGGTGATTTGGTTGAACAAAGCTGATTAAAAAAATGACCCCGTCTTACCTACAACACAGTCATCCTATCTTAGGCTATCAAATATTTACAAAACACTCGAAAATAGGTCAAATAAAAGGGAGACAAAAAATGTCCATCAACGAAAAATTGAAAAACCGGCACAAAATATTACTAGCGATGTTGGACTCTTTTAGTCAGATAGTGAGTAATTTATCTTTTACTGTATAAACTGTCCTTGTAAAGAAGCTAAGGTTGTTTATGTTTGTGTACAGAATGCTTTTATCTAGTACCGGCTTTCTTCTTGTGTTCGTGTACAAGTACGTACAGAGTTGACGTCCTATTTAAATTATCATTCCCTAATGAAGACATAGATCGTAGTAACAAAAGTTGAATCCAGTTCGAAATTTGAGACAAAGTTGCCATGGTCTTCTTTGTTTTACCTAATAGAATGTGAAGTACTTCTAATAAAAGAAATTGATGATAAAACTTTTGAGTACTAATAAAGTAGCGACGGCTTTAGTTTCAATGTTATGATACGCGAGATCTGGATAAGTTTAATAGCTTGGTCACTTGATAATCTTTACAGTAAACGAACATCGGTACAAATATGATACACTGGTACTCGTATCTACTTGTTATCACTCTCTTAACTTCCTTATGTGAATTATAAACTAAGGCCAACTTCTTAATTCCTCAAAATCACTATGAAACGTTCTCCTCGCTAAACCTAACCTGCACTGAGAACCAGGCCCCGTGTTCACAAAGCTTTTCAGAATAAAGATCAAGATCAGGCTCAAGTTAAAAATTCTTATATTATGGACTTTTTTTAAAACCTACTATAATTATTTAACTATTGACTGTTTGTGTTTAATAAAATATGTACTCCACACAAGACTTTTCGGAATTCTAAGCTTTTTTAATCAAAGAAAAGGTTATTTTTAAAGTTGCGACCGTTATGAGAATTTGAGCCCACTAAATAACAGGATTAACTTTATTATAGTTAATTGTCTCCAACATGTACTTTAAAATTATGCAGTTTAGGTCTCAAACAACATTTACCATGCCAATGTATTCAAAATTCATGTTTTCTTGAACAGAAAATGGGAAATGGTCCAGAAAGTATTCATTTAATAACTTGAGCCTGATCTTGATCCTAAACCTGAAAAGCTTTGTGAAAATGGGCCTGATTCCTGTTTAAAGGGGTTTATTTACATCAGAATAAGGAGGGTTAGGGACCACAGGCCATGTTTGGTATAGAGGGCATTCCTGTATTAGAGAATGAGTTCGGTGAATATAGGGGTTCACTGAACATGGTACTAAGAAATATAATAAATCAAATTGATAACACTCTTTAACAATCATTGATGATGAGTCAGCAGTCAAAATTAAACAAGCAAGGAGATATTTGAATGTAGAAATCAATGTTCTGTTAAATAAATAGAAGGATGAAAGTAGAGATGGTCCTTTATGTTATTGTATAGAGAAGCTGATACAAGCCTCACATATTCACCCCTTGTTTTATGCTGTTACTTTAAGGTTTCACTACATCGTATTATTTTGGCCTCCTCGATAAACAATTTGGTCATCGATGTAATTATATAGATATGTGCAACGCCATTTACGTTAGTCGTCATACAATGAAGTTCTATTGAGTTTTGATTAAACTGAAAATTAGTGTTATAAAATAAGTATTGATAGTTAATGGCTTAATTAGACTCACGTATTGCAGTTAAATAATTCAAATGAACACCGCCTCTTCGATAGCCTAGTGGTAGAGTGCTGGCATCGAGTGCGGGAGGTCCCGGGCTCAATCCCCAGTCAAGGACCGCGTCATACCAAAGACGTTATAAAAATGGTACCAGTAG
>ENA-OREC01002235-OREC01002235.1-marine-metagenome-genome-assembly--contig:-NODE-2235-length-10529-cov-14.115480_pt1 | contig 10529 bp, 2 predicted proteins | sample MGYA00248626_ERZ508543 | MGnify/ENA primary metagenome ERZ508543 (study PRJEB26211, sample SAMN05518279) | marine metagenome | isolation source: Puget Sound, Washington, USA | host: Bankia setacea...
GTCTGCGCTGATCTTCGGGTTCGTGCTCTTCGTGTGGGAGGAAACTGGATTACATAATTCATTGTTTCCTCCCACACGAAGAGCACGAACCCGAAGATCAGCGCAGACGAGAATTATTTGTATAATTTGTAAAGCTTGTTTTGTAATCGTTGTGAAATAAAACGATAACCTGTACATATAAACACTATATATATATGCAGTTTGTTTTGGACTGCATTTATCGGTACATTTTAATTCCTGCCCAGGCAAACTTCAACATACTCGAAATACATTATATAAAAAGACACGCGCACGACAACTGTCCGTTTTACACTCGAAAAACATAAGACAAGAGGCACTTACGACAGTTTTCCGGTTTAACAGTCGACATACATTATACAAAGGTGTGTTTAAGACATATGTGTTTCTATAAATGTTTTTTTTTTCAATGTTGATCATGAAACGTGATAGTTTGGCAAACATTGAATATGTTTTGCCAATATTTCTTTCTTCAAATAGGCCTCAGTAGAAGAATTTCCTGATATGAAACCTCACCAACTAACCAACCAGCGATAACCACATAACCTATAGAACATTTCAAAACAAACAATGTACGTTACGGTATCGTGTTACATAGAGATAATAGACGTTCATATGAATATTCATTATAAATTGTTTAAACTAGTGTAAATGAACGATATTCATGTAACATAACTTATTTATGTGTTATTTATAGCGAGACAGTTTAGTGAATCCCGTTTACATTGAAAATACCTGTTTTGTACGGAAACTATGTACATGTAGATGTGAGCGTAGACCGCCATTGATATCAATACTAATTAGAAATCGTTCATTGTTTGCATGTAGAACTGTTCACACCGAATTAGACCAGATTTTATACAGGAAATCTTGACTTAAAGACTATCTCTACAATAAGACCACATCGACGGTGGTTAACCTGTTTTGTGTTGTAACGGTTTTAAATGCAGTACCCAGCCAAGTAGATATATCTTAGTGAAACAGTTATTGTTCACCTGTCTCACACTTTTATTATTCTTCGTGTAGTAGTGAATGTGAGTACAAACAGTAGAATCATACAAACGCTTTCTGATTTATATATGAGGTGCGCAGTTGTCAGAGCGTCACAACCGGGCAGTCGTAAGCTTGAACCCATATCAAAGGCTCCCTTTGTTTCCTTGAGTTACGCTCATTGCCTAGTACTGGTTGGTTCCAGGAACGGTTTCAAGCATGATTGACTAAAACATAAGCAAAATTGATTGTTTCACAATCGAACAAAAATGAATTAGTATAAACTATGCGTAGTAGCATGCTCTAATTTTCTTACCTTTCAGGGAATATCTAAGGATGCCTTCAAATCAGGCCTAACTGGGTACATGCACACGTTAATTCCACTAGAAACTGTTTTAATCCAAAACTAATCGAGAGTTCGTAAATCAAACTCCTCTAAGTAAATCAATTAAAACGATTCATACAATATTTTGAATGATACAAAGAATTGTACACATGTATAGTGCCGACACGTGAACCTGAGCTCGTCTATATATTACACCGAGCTTTTCAAATCTCCATTTTTGGGGGCGGCTTGGCGCAGTGGGTAGAAGGGGTGACCCTTATCGATCAATCGTGAGTTCGAACCCAATCAAGTATCCCGTTGTTCTTTCTTAAACAATAACCTTTTGTTATTGTTGCTGGTTGATCATAGAAACGGATTCGAGCTTGATGTTCATAAGCAAAAATTGCTTGTTTCACAATCGAATCAAACTCAATTTGTTTAAACTAAACACACACTAAATCCATGACGCTACATACAGTATATTGTATTAGAAAGAGTGCACAATTTAACAACACCTAAACTTCAGTGTCATCTCATTATTTCCATGTTATAATTATACCAGTTAATGCGTGCTGGCTTTTAAGTAGTGTTGCGGTTTTGTTTCGTTGTAAACATCGTCTGAGGGAAAAGCACGACACCCACATGTATAATATTTTGAAAGGTTACATGTGACTTGTTTGTTTTTTTCAAGATTTTAATGTACATGTCACTACGCCTAAGTTTATGTTCATATAGTACTGTTGTAAACCAGGTTCTTTCCCTTTTATTTCCAAATATTCCCGGAAAAGATGATCCTCCAATCCACATCCACGTTATTTCCAACTCTCTCTTTTAATTCCATGTAATTATGCCATGTAATAGTTGAATCTTTGTGTGGGTGATGTGCAATGAAGATTAGGTTTATTGGTATGCTGAGCTGACAAGGATTACTTCCTAAGTTTCTTTTCAGATATAATAAAATAAAATGAAAACACCGAACACAAGAAAGTATAAGTTTTTAGCATCTATTAAACTACTAAGTATAAAATGAAGCGAGGAAAAAACAGACAAAGTACATATAACAAAAGTATAACGAAAAAGTCTAACTAAGTATTTACAGTAGAATTTCGAAAATGACAATAATTTAGAATTTCACAGTAATTTTTCCCACAAGATTAGAACAATTTAAAGTAAATTAATGAATTTTGCGACTCTCCAAAACATCTAAAGTACCGAAATCAGTTTGAAAAAAAGTACAAGTGCAGAAAACACTATACGCATTTAGTTTACTTGAAACATATATAATCATAATATTAAATACGCTATGGCTCACTTATGACATTTAATACCATGTGTTCATTCTTTCTTCTACAGGATATCAAACAATGGTCGCATTGAAACAAAAAACTCTACGTACACTCCAATTCTTGTTAACATATGACTCAATTACATTCTTTTGTTTCTTATAACACTGAACTGTTGATATGTGTGTACACGTCAACGTATAGGAAAACAGATAAATTGTTATATGACATAACTCAGTATTTCAGTTTAACATAACATGCTGGACATTTATGGTTTATTTGAAAATCTTCTGCAGCATAAGAAACTGTTGGCCCGAGCAAGGTCCATCTGTCCATAGTCCTTATGTACTGCGTATGACCTTGAGGAACGGGCCTTAATCTTGCAATGCGATACATCGTCTCAACATAAAGGACATTTATGGTAACGTATTTGAAAGTCCTTTAAAGAACAAGACAGTAATGGCCCCGACAAGAACTTCGAACGCACGCAGAGACACCGAACAGCCATTGTGGAGACTATGTCGAGATCACCGCAAGCGGGCTTGACACAATTTAGGTTTGGATGTCAGAAACCATAGTTATATTATATAGGTCAATATTACTTATCATGTATACACTAAAGTCTTGTTTAGATCGTATCCATTATTTCGACTCTTGGATCCATACTTCTTCAACCATAACACATTACTATGAGGACCAGAACTTTCCTTGACCTTAACAGTGTATCAGTATAATCCCTGGAATTCTCACATTAATCTGTTGACTAGCATATGTCTAGGTCCCCAGCAAGGGTTTGAAATTATTGGAAGATAGAAATATACACACTGACCTTCGTATGACCTTGATCTCAACCGTTGAGATTTGGAGTGTATGCATGTAGCTAGTCTGGTTCCCGGCGTATCCATATTGTAAACAGTGTAGTGAAAGGGGTATGAACGCCAGACTATATATATCACACAGTTCAAGGTGAAACAGCTGAAGTAAGTGACAAGAAAAAAATATATTCACAATGAACGTGACCTTCATATGACCTTGACCTAAATATTATCTCCTGTAGTCGTATGTTCAATGTTATAAACACTGAAGACAAATGGAGGATAGAAATATTAATAATCACACAATGAAACTATGACCTTTGACCTTCAGGCGACCTTGACCATAACTGTGTAACCTCTTGTAGTCACGTGATGAAGGTATACTAGCTGTAAGTCTGGTTCCCTGTGTTTTGTAATTCAAACAGAGTGGTAGGGGCAGGTAAACCAGACAATACTAGCTGCATCAGAATTTAAGAGAGGGGTAAACAGACAAAAAGATAATGTAGATTGCAAAATGGTTTTATTTTAACAGTTAATGTAGAAAAAACACCCACATCTCTTAGGACAGGATTACTCATAAACGAAATAAACAAGATTGGTTTAACACAACAGATATACAAGATCATACCAACATACTTGGAAAGGGTTAAAAACTAGCGTTGGTTTAAACAGCACCATTTTGATTTATACAAGCAGTTTCTATGGTAACGAAATTAATATTCAAACTTACCCAAACAACTTTGTTTATCAGAAACTATCAAGTATGCATAGGCATACATACATTTTGGGGGGGATTCTTTTAACTTTATGAAACAGAAAATTCCTTTATTTTGAATGTTATATAGTAATAGAATTTATTTTACAATCAGAATACAAGTTAACTCATTTATGTTTTTTAAAAACTAAGAAAGTTGAGAAATTCAGGGAAAATGTAAAAAGAATCACAGGCAAAAGAAGTGAGAATTAAAAAACAACAACGGTAGTGCATGCGACAGTTGCTTGATAGATTTAGACAAATTCAATTTTACTCGACATTGTTATTTAAACATTCACCACAACGAAAGCTTCTGTCTATGAATGCCGGTAGGCTGAGTAAGTAGAAAGTATAATAAAGTGAAGGTAGAAGTTGTCCAGATCTAACAATAGTAGTTGCAGTTAAAAAAAAAAGGATAAAATATGATTCATTCCATACAACTATCTAGCCAAGCAAATCACAAGAAAATATAAAAATAAAGCTAACATAATGCTGTGGATACGTTTAGTGCTTGCAAAGAATCCTTACAAGCTAAATGAACATAATGTTATGCAAAATAACTTTCTTAATCTGTATTTCTGTTTCCCTCTACCATACAGATATTGTTTGAACTGCTACAAATATCAAGCACATGTTTTACATTCAGTTTATTTTTTTACTTTATTATAATATTTTATCCTTCCTACATGAATTTTCAATACACGTATGACAGCTAATCAAGAGTAAACATTGATTCAAACCTTCAGTCATTTGATTTTTTGAACTTTGATGAAGAAAACATAAAAAACAATCACATTTTCAAAATTGAGTTTTGTGGATGCCATTTTTTAAAAATTCTTTTTTTTTCACAATAAAATAAAAATAAGAACAATTTAAAACAACCGATAACTTAGTGACAAAATAAGCCTTAAACAAAACAACTATGATTTCTTCAAACACAACAATACTTAACATAAAAAGCAGTTTCATACCACACAGGTGTAGTATATAATCATGATAGAGCTTGTGTATATATCTTTGTTAGCGACCTACCTCACTCACACAAAGCACATTGTTGGGTTAGTTAGCTGAATATTTTGTGTATTGTCAAACAAACAACTGTGATATTCATTTCCCAAGTATCTAGCATATTTTTCTTCTTTACTAACTCTGGTATAATGACCCCACTAGTTGATGATTTAAGACTAACAAATCCTCTACAATTCAGTATGGGTATATCACAAGACCCACTCTTACAAAATAATTTACACTCTTTTCCAAAGCTAGTCATTTAACATTACTTTGCACAAGCATTCTACTAAGTTCTACAGACTCAAAGCATTACTGTCATAACATCATTGTTTTTATTTCTACATGAGTTACACCAATTCTACGTGAACCCTTCATATCAAACTTTGACTTTATAGTTAAATACTCCTCTCATACCATGAAATATATTCACAAGAATTACAAAGTTTAAATAAAATACATGTACAAGCAACAATATCGATGAAGCAAGAACTAAAAAGCTGCCCTTCGGCTCAAATGCAACCGTAAATACCATAGATAGATAGGCTGAGTAAACGCAGGAAAGCATTTGTTGATTGTTCATTCTGTGTCGTAGATTTTAACATGTATATAAAACACAAAAGTATTAAGCATCTATATAACTAACAGCTAGCTTTTTTGTTACAAGAATTGCACACAAAAACTAAACATACACGTGTCTAAACCATGGTACATACAAATAACGGTTTGACAGCTTTTGATTATTTTTTTTCAAAACTGCTTTCTTTCGAAAACATTTTCTCTTATAAATCAGCATTTGCCTCTTATTCAATCTAGCAGATAGTTCTTTTTCAACAAGACTTGAATATTTTGGTTGACTTTGTGCTTAACTTTAACCAAGTACATTTGAATAGTAAACTATTTGTGTTATAAATGGCAACTTTACACTAATACTTAAAGAATACCTATATGTATACCACTTTTGACATCTACTAACGTAAATACAAAATCAATATATTCAATAAAGTAAAGAATAATACGTAATATTGTTTGTGTTAATTAAAAGTTGTGTATACATATACATGTTGAAGTTAATCAATTAATCAACTATTGACAGCACATTAAAATCTGAATGTTTTCGCAGTCAATTAAAAACCAGTAATAAAACTGTAAAATAAAAGCTACTTGTGTCTTGGTGGTCTCCTGTGTGTCTTACATGTGCTGGTTCATAAATCATATATACATAAGTGTATTACCCTTTATAATTACTCTACCTGTATGTGCATATCTTAATTACCCTTTTGGCATTGTTAAGCTTATATATATACACAGGGCACGGAAAATCTCAAAATTACTTCTCTCCTTGCCTGATTATACAAAGTGTGGTAAAAATGATAGACTTGTATTACAGATATTAGACTTTCTACTTGCCCTGCATCTAAACCACTCACCAAGCGATAGGACTAGTTAGGTTGTTGGGTTCTGTTATAGGAATACACAGTGAAATGAACTATTTAATTAACATTACTTAGATTATAAATACACTTATGCAACTAATATATGTTTAATCGGACTATAAATGAAGATATAGATTTAGTTTTATATATTGTTGTACAAACATTGTGTCATCAGTATTGCCCCTAATTTTGATTTTCCAAACTTTCATTCAAACATGGCACATTTGTGTATTCTAGCTAATTGAAATTTAACAACTACAGTTATGGGATGAAAATAAATGAAAATAAAAGTAAAAAGTGGTATATACACAGTAATAAATAGAGACTTTTTTCCCCTTTAAACTTAAGTTAAACTAACAGCTTTATTCATGCTTCATTTTGTCATAAGTAGTGAAGCTACATTGCTTTTCAGTATATATAATTATGCATATCTTAAAATTTGTTTGTAAACGCTTCACATTCGAAAGAAGATATGTGGAATTTTAGTTTAGCTAGTTTATATTTCTTGACAAGATTCAAAGTGAAAGCATTTATAAGAAAGATGATGGTGATATTCTGAGTTTAACCATCTTTTATACAGATATATACAAAGCAAAGCAACTTCACCTGTACCCTGCTCTACATGTTATATCTGTCTTCACAGATTACCGAAAAAAGCAGAAGTGAATCTTCATAATTTGAAATGTGAGAGCAAAAAGTTCTATCTGCTTCATTATTCAATAAGCACTTCACACATTTGCCTTCACCCCATGATATGAAGAATTTGATGCATGTACAAATAAATAAAATGAAATTTGCTTTACCAAAAAAGGAAAGGCGAAAACTAAAGTCTATGCTTACTATTTACAGTTCAATGAGTTCTAGTTTGTATGAATCTATAAATAGCAAAATGAAAACAAAACTAGGTCAAAAAAATTGTCTTGCAAAAACATAATAATTAGGGACATTCCTTTAAGCCTTGCATCAGTTTCACATTGACAAAACACAAAATACGGATACAGAACAAGAAACATAAAATGGAAGGTTAAAATCTTAACAAATCTGGTGGAGTTAATAACTACCCAATAGGAGAACTTCCAAATTAACCAATCAAATTAAACGTCTTTGATCACATCAGCCAATGAAATTCAAGCATATATTGTTGATGACATCAGCCTACAATATTCAGTTTTATACATCTAAATGTTTTCATTTTGTCATCCAATAGCATTCCTTCTTTCAATTTGTCTTCATCACAACAGCCAATCGGCATCAGTTTTACAATTCAACTTGTATCATAGTAGCCAATCAGATCTAATCATCTTCTTCTAGGTCTTCTACTTGTTCAAGTATACTTTCAATTACGTAGGCCTTCTCTGTGTGCTTGGCAAGGATTCTCAATAAACCACGCAGCATCAACCACCACTGGTTCTTAGGAATACGGTGACTGAAAAATACAACATGAGGATAAATAGCGTGTGCAGTTTAGTGTGTGACTATAAAAGAAGGGTTTTATTTCAAATTAAAGTCAATCTTCCATAAGGCTCTCAATTTATTTTAGGCTGGACTCCGTTCCTGGAACCAACCAATACTAAGCAATGAGGGTAAAGTTTCTTGCTCAATGGAACAACGAGAACGTGTTCAAACCCACGACTGACAGCTTACAAGTTACTGTAGGAGGGGCATATAGATAATACTTATTCTTACACTGTACAGTGAGATATTGATTCCAATAACTAATTTCATTTATCTGCTAAAATAAAACATGCCTCATTTTACAAGGGACACAACTCTGCATTATTACACTTCAACACTGGGAGGTTAAATTGTGCCAACTTAGACTGGCTGATTTAAAGGTTCAATTTTGCAGATCTAGAGTACTGAATTCAAGCTGAACAAAATAGCTTGATGTCCAACACAAAAGGCAGATAAACATTAATAAAACAATACCATAAAACGTGCTCTTACAGATAAGTCTCATAACAAAGTAAACCTTAAAGCACACAATAAATTGTCTTTGACACAAATGCTGAGCTTATGAGTCAAAGTTTGTTGTACTTACTCAAAGTCAGTTTCTTCTCTGAGGTCTACCAAGGGAGTGAACTCTAGATGACGACGTCTCATACCGAGAAGTGTAGCTGTGTTAGGTGCATTTGTGTAGACAGTACCTGGAACACAAAATAACGCAATCAATAGTGATACTTAACAAATACAATGGACTGTTTAGCTATCCGTGGATTTTAAGATGGTTACACAAATTACTGCATTGTGTTATCCAACAGATAAACCCATGATTATCAACAAACAAATTGGTTGTTTGTTTATTTTTTTGTTTTGACGATGGTATTATCGCTATTTGAGAAAGAGCCAGTGTTTCCCTTTTAATGTTGAGTGCTAAACAAGGGAACCACTGGTACCTTTTTTAATGTCTTTGGTATAATATATATATTCAACAAGTTAACACATTATATTCAGTATCTGTACTTAAACACCTTAAATACAAATCTTTTCTGAACTATGTGGTTGATTTGGAATTAGACTTCTAAAATGTTTCTGTGCTTTTAAGTATTTCAATGTCTTTTTACAAAAAAATAAATTCATGAAAATTACTACATTGAACTTGTAAGAGTTCTTTCATTTTTATGTACATGTTGTGTTACATGTGAGCTATGGTGTTTACCCAGCATGCCTTGCAAGTCAGCTCTACAAAGAGTCTATCCTTAATTTTTCTACATGAACTTAGAGGTAAGGAGAAGTCAAGTCGCTTTAGACGAAGCTGTATAGCAGACAATTAAACCAAGATGATGACGACAACTAGATCTTTTCCAAGTAAAAAGTAAAGTAACCAATATAATACATACCATCTGGTTTGGTACATTGTACAACTTGTTGACATAGATGTGCCACAGCCTTGGCCGCCAGTTTAGTTCCGTAGTTTCTGTCAAACACACTTGGCACACCACCTTGTTGCATGTGACCCAACACGTTCTTTCTGCACGTAAACACACCATGACCTTCCTCAGAGAACAGACGCTCAATAAAGTCAGTGGTGTAGTTATTGCTGGCATGTTCATTTCTGGAAAAAAACACACAAAAAACATTCTAATTTAATCAAGATATTTTGACATGATGGTGAATTTGATTTGCTATCTTCAGTATGTTACCCCTGAAAACACAAGTATTTGTTTTGTGTAGGATAAAATATATATCAGCTTTGTCATAAAGAGGTTTTCAATTACAAGATACATTGCTCCAAGTTTCCTAAGCTAAATATATCACCTTGCACAGTAGAATGATTAACAAAGCCTGTCATTGTATACTGCACTCTATATAGGTTGATCCAATAATAGCTTGACAAGGGCATGTTTCTCTTTTGTACTACTGTATTTATAATGTTTTGTCAAATCAAGTGTATCTATAAGGGCTGAGAGTAAGTGTATCTATAAGGGCTGAGAGTAAGTGTATCTATAAGGGCTGAGAGTAAGTGTGTCTATAACGGCTGAGAGTAAGTGTATTTATAAGGGCTGAGAGTAAGTGTATCTATAACGGCTGAGAGTAAATGTATCTATAACGGCTGAGAGTAAGTGTATCTATAACGGCTGAGAGTAAGTGTATTTATAAGGGCTGAGAGTAAGTGTATCTATAACGGCTGGGAGTAAATGTATCTATAATGGCTAGGAGTAAGTGTATCTATAACGACTGAGAGTAAGTGTATCTATAAGGGCTGAGAGTAAGTGTATCTATAAGGGCTGAGAGTAAGTGTATCTATAACGGCTGAGAGTAAGTGCATCTATAAGGGCTGAGAGTAAGTGTATCTATAACGGCTGAGAGTAAGTGCATCTATAACGGCTGAGAGTAAGTGCATCTATAACCGCTGAGAGTAAGTGTATCTATAAGGGCTGAGAGTAAGTGTATCTATAA
>ENA-OREC01002236-OREC01002236.1-marine-metagenome-genome-assembly--contig:-NODE-2236-length-10528-cov-13.367525_pt1 | contig 10528 bp, 2 predicted proteins | sample MGYA00248626_ERZ508543 | MGnify/ENA primary metagenome ERZ508543 (study PRJEB26211, sample SAMN05518279) | marine metagenome | isolation source: Puget Sound, Washington, USA | host: Bankia setacea...
AGTCTGTACAATGATTAACAGCAAAATCTATATACAGAGTATGTACAATGATTAACAGCAAAATCTATATACAGAGTATGTACAATGATTAACAGCAAAATCTATATACAGAGTCTGTACAATGATTAACAGCAAAATCTTTATACAGAGTATGTACAAGGATTAACAGCACAATCTATATACTGTATTATGGGTTTGTTTTGGTAATAATACTGTGGTAATAATACTGGTAAGTACAACACTGAGTGTATGATGAAAATGCGACGAATATTTGTTTCAAAATGGTGGAGTACTAACGTAAAATTGTGTAGTTTTATATACAGAACTTGTGGAAAGTGCACAACAAACACTTTTGCCTCCCAACAGAGATGGCGAAAGACTTCCAAATTTAACTTGTCTGAAAAGAATAAATTATTGTTCTTTGCTTATTGTGAAATTTCTGATAGTTTTACTAGACTCTCTACTTCCAGCCTTAGGACCGGTGTTTTTAGCTAAAAGTTCTTAGAGGTAGTGTAAATAAAGAATTTTTCTTCTATACTTACTTCCTCGCGTAGAGGCTGACTGGTTCATATTGTATCCACTCATAGTTTGTTTGGTTTGGTTCACTTGTTTAACTCATAGGCTCTGAAATGATACAAAACATTTCACACATTAAACAATAGTTGGTTTCAAATATGTCACTCAGTACAGGAGTCTATAAAAAAGGGTGGAACATGAATGTAAAAAAACATACAACAAGATATGTCAAAATTCAATAAAACAAATGACACTTTGAAACATGTAGCTTTCGAGTTAAAATGATATCTCCAATCAAGTACCAGGTGCTTCTCTCTAGAAAATGCACAAAACACAGCATCATTTATCTCAAAGTAATTCCCATAGACAGATTCCTTTAATTGACACATTCATATATATTAAATGTTCTTAATTTAGCACCTTTCAGTAATATTAATTTTGACAGATTAACACTTAAAATAGCAATAAACTGGTAAATCAACAAGTGTTTGACAGTTCTTTTATGGGTTTATAGATGGTGACACTTTTCATTGAATGGCTTTTTTGTGCAATGTGGTTTGCCTGACAGCACTTAAATACCGTGCCATACAGTCTAGTAATCCCCATATAGTCTGACAGCTCTTAAGGTGTTCCACCCATACTGTTTAGTTCCTGTTTTGTAATTTCAACGCTTGGTTATTTATATTAAACAACATAAACTAGTTATTGATCAAGCTAAGATGCAACTGACATGTACAAAATAAACCTATAAAGAATGTTCTCATTTTGTCATATTCATATACCCCAAAACTTTTGAGATGACTTTACGTATGACTAACCTTAAACCCTACCACAAGTTTATGTCACATATATCCTCTAAAACATGAGATTTCTTTCCCCCTTGAAAAAATACCTACTGATATTCAAGCTTGACACTTTCAATACACAATTAGTCATCTGGTATAAATGAAGCAGTTTTTGTGTTGAAACAAAGGCTTGTGGGAAGTAATGGGGAGAAATTTATGCAAGATTTCAAACCTTTTTATATTGTTTTATAAACATCTAGTTTCAAAGCCAGAAACGCTTTGTAGTTGTGACCATGTTGAGTTTTGTTGCATAGAAGTTTACAGATACAGATGTTTTTAAAGTTGCCCTTTCGTTCCCAAACATTTTTTAAAAAGAAATAAGCAAACATATATTATAATAAATGCTTCTTACGAAGGAATCTGAGTTGAGTTTGAAAAAAAAACACCCACCACAACCTTGGTTTACCTAATTTTAAATTGCCAGCAAGTAATAAAATCTTTTAAGACTGACCTGTTAAATATTATTTCTGACAGTTTCGGTATATGATTACTAGGCTATAAGAACAAGTTCAGTTGTCTATATATTCCACATTTATAAGTACTGTGTGGCTGTGAAGTACAGATAGATTATGTATTTTTTTAAATTTTGAGTGAAAGTCCACCTTTAAATATGCTAAAGTTTCCAAATACCCAACCTGTTTCCTATCCAGCATATAGTAAAACGTGATGCCTGAGGTTTAAAAACTTCTAGAAAATAACAAAATACAAACAGTTATGAACCATTATTAATTCAATGTTGAATATAAATGTAAGAATATATTACCATAGAAAACAATAGTATTCCAGAGAAAAACAAACTGTTCACACACAAATACAGAATTTTAAATCCAAGAATAAAAAACTATATCGCACTTTGTAGTTTAAGTGTCCACTGTCCAGTCAAATGGTCAAGTTTGATTCAACAACAATCCTTTCAAGTATATATAGGTTTCCAATAAATATAACATTATTAACTATAACTTTGAATAAACTATGTCCACAGTTTTCACACTGTCAAACTAATTAAATCACACATTTTGAGCAATTCACATTTTTTCCTCATGGCAGCTTAATTCACACTTCAAACTAATCCTTACATGTTCACAGCTTTGCTAAGTCAGTAAGTGGTATAACTCTGGCACTTAATGGAGTAAATGGTGAACACAATCACTTCACACACAAACTTGGAGCGAATACACAAAATATACAATCTTTGAATACTAAAAACCATGTGCCAATGTTTTTTTCTAATCCAGTTATCGCCACCAAGAATGAATGAACTGACACAAGATATTTGGAATATAAAAATCACTCCAAAAATAAATGTTGTCACTTTCTCACACCTTGATAACCTAATAGTCAAACCAAACTTTAAACAAACGTCTATTTTAAGCACCTCCCTGGCTAGCTGTATGTACTGACTAGTTAATGCTCTCTACCAACTACACTATGAGAAAACCTCCACTATTTACACATGCAGTGAGACGTATCGTATTGAGGTAGTGAGCGGAGGGGAGTGTGGGGAGGTTAACCTGCCATGAACCAACAATGCTTGCTCTAACAAATCAGCCATCTTGAAAATTTATGCATAACTCACAACTGCCGTTCCTCGCTTCTGTAACAATGAATCAATTTTTTCTCTTGGCAGTGATGGCCCCCTCCCCTCACCCCGTCATCGATTTATAGGTGTTTTATTAGATGTCATCATGTACAATCAGTTGAACTGAGTAAACTGTTGGTTAATTGAATCAACAAGGACCAATCAATTTCAGATTTAAACTTTGATTTTAGCTGCAATGAGTCAATTTCCCAGGCCTCTCACCCAGGTCAATGTTGTATTTTTAGCTGTACACTATTCCGGCCAGTAGGGCTTAAAAATAAATTTCATTGTGTCTAATTTTAACTCACTGATCAACATAAAATACTTCATTTACAATGCATCTCATGTTTGCTTACAAAGTGTTTAATTTGCACATTTATATCAGCTAACTCAATCTGCATATGACATACATTTTGCTTACATATATGCATAAAGTGTAAATCTTTTTCTATTTATATCTCAGAAATATGTGTCAATAGACGACCCACATCCAATCTAGATATCTTAAGAATGTCTACAAGTTTACCAAAATAAAGCTGTATACTAAAAGTAACCATAAACACTACAAGAAAATAATAATGATAAATAAATACAATGATATTAACTCCCACCTGAAAGAATTATTTAAGTTTAAGCAACGCGTTAACACTGAAAGGCATAATATATATTGCGCTAAAACATAAACATACACAAATTGACTTTATGGTATCTTTCTTAATAAACTGAAGCTTGTATTTATCATCTTTATTTTATTTATTTAGATACAAAAATAATCTAGATCACCTTTCTGGCATCCACATGGTTTATTTTGTTTAATAAACTTAATAAAGAATGTCAAATATCACTGAAGTTGTTAATCATACTATTAATAACTTTTATTTATAACGCTAGCAAACTGGTTACTCACAATTCTAACCATGGTCAAAGTGTGTAATCTTTACTCAACACTAAAACTTAATACACATATTATTTTGACAGGAAAAGAAAATATTGGTGAGAAAAGGCAGACAAAATAAACAATTAAATACATATCATTTTGTCTGGACAGAGGTAAGAAAGGGGTGATATTATCAGATTGTATGTGAGATAAACAGTCCTAGCTTTTGGGCATAAACAAAACAAAACATTTAAAACTTGACACCTCCTAAATTGTTTCTTCTCTTCTATTTACCCTATCGAAATACATGCCTATAATTAACATGTCATACTATCACAAGGCAACATCTAGCTCCCCCCTTCATCATCTTGGCCATATAAAACATTTATCTACTACAGGCCTGACATTTTTCCTATATCATGGTTTTCAAAGTGTCACTAAACGCGTCACTTAAACCACGGTATCTGTTCAATCAGCCATATACCACTTACGACACTACTGCGGTAAGGGCATGAATACACATTGTGACACATTGCATACCTGAGTTCACCTTTACAAATGTTTGTATTAGGTAAACACGTTTGGATTTAACCATTAGGGTAGATTAACATACCACACCGATTATTTCTGAGTGTCATATTGGCATTGTTATTTGACTAATATAAGGTTACTCCTTTATATAGATTTTATATTCATCATTTCCTTTAAGCTATATACATAAAGGCTTGTATTAAATTGAGATCAACCTTCAACATAACAAAAAACTTGTTTAAACTTTATAAATCTAGATAAGGACAGATCTGTTTATAACATGCCTAAAACTCTATGTATATGCATACACCTCAAACCATGTAAAGCCAAAACCATGAGTTTACAATTATTTTCATTTCCCTTTTCTCACAGGCATTGGTGTTGCAGGAACATTAGTTGGCCATCCAACCAAAGATGGGTTTAAAACACCATGATGTTTTTATGCAAACCTGTATTTGCAAGTAGTTGTTTTACCTAAGCTGACACCCCTATGTTAAGTTCAGATAAGTAGAATGGACTGTTCCGCTATGACACCTGTCAGTCTATTGGGTTTTACCTGTGTCAGAATAATGAGGCATGCTCTATCACTTCAGAAGGTTTATAAATACTACAGAAACTGACACGGGGCTCCAAGAGGGGAATAAAGCATTAAAACATAAAAGAGGTTTCCCTGCTATGATGGGGGGTGCGTATAATGTAGTAAAAACTAGTTTTGTCATTTCATGTGGAACTCATTTGACTTGCTAGGCAAAAATGTAGAGCAGAGTAACTCTAACTATTATGACCTTTGTAATTATTAAACAACACATAGACCTGTGAACATTGTGAAAGATCAGGTACTCTATTGTATGAAAGTGAACAAACTGAATAAAATAAACCATGGAGTAATATTGTGTTGATTGAGACATATATCTTAACACATGGCTAGCTAGAAGTATGCATAATGATGCCTTACTACAATAAAGTGAGGTTTTGTAATAAGAATGCATTACAGTCCCAAAGTTCTAAATGTTAATAGCAATGACAAGAAATGTTCCTAATTATATAAAAAAGACTTATGTAGGCCCCAACGTCTATACCTATAAGTGTACTTGAATGAAGGTGCTTGACAAAACTGTGTCATGAAAACAAACCATATCCTGACTGTATCTAAACAAAAAAACATCCAAGGTTTTATAAACAGGGAAAAATATAAGTGCAGAACTACAGTAAACAGTTTACCCTTATCACAACCATGTTCACAACTTTTCTCAATTTCTCTCAGGCTTGATATCAATTAAAAACAACTGTGTGTGATGATAGATGACGACCCCCGGGCCTCGTATCCTTAAAAACAACAAGCCCCTCCATCCTTCAAAACAAGCTTAACATTCTTTTTTTGGGTGATATTCTTACTTAGGGCCCGTGTACAACAATCCAACCTGTCCTTTCACCCTGACACGTTATATTGGATGCAGCTCAAGCTGAAAGGTTCAAGTTGTAATGCAATCTTTATTTTATCCTATCTTACAATTAGCAGAACCACTAGTCTTTGATAATTTCCCTGCCTGGTGGTTATACATTTCCAAAATATTCGCTAAACTCACAGTTAAAGCCAATGCAGAGTTTCTATACTGACTCTATAGAATCTCCTGGAGTTAAAATACATCATCTGATAGCCAGCTCGGTGCAAAATGATAAATAAAATCGACCAGTGTTGTATATTAACTTGCCTCTCCATGCTGCTCCATGCTTCCCACAGGATCGGCTGTTATTATGGAAAAAATGTTACTTTCATCTCAGGCTGGTTCAAAGGCTGTTCAGGAAATGTTACGGCTGAGAAATTGGAATTTACGGCCCTGGGCTTACAGCTGCTGAGATGTCGATGTGACACACAAAGGCCCATGTTTGTTTTACTGGCGTTGAACTGACATTCCCCACAAGCTTTCAACTTTGTAACTGGTGTTTTACTACATTTCTAACTGTATTATCCAGTCCATTAGGCAAATGGCTTTGAGTTCAAGTTTTCTATTCTATGTGGATTTTGTGGTTGCATCTAGGGTAAAAGCAACCACAATTTTACAGCTAGTCCATGAAAAGGTATGACTATGAGTATATTGAGCTTGTATATGAAGAACAATAAAAACAACAGCATTGGAACTCATATAGGGTTCACGTCTTGCAGAAGTCTTTCATAGACCATTTTTTACTATAGAATTCTTAAATCTGTATATTAATTATAAGTGTTATTTTAGCACCATATGATATCATAAGCATTTTACATGCTCTTGCATCCGAAAGCTGACTGTCAAAGCGGCACTGCATTTACTTCTGACATTATTTAATGTGTGGCTTATTTGACATTTAAGTCAATCTGACATAAGGCCCTCAATTTATTTTTTTCGATTGTAAAATCACGCTCGAATCCGTTCCTGGAACCAACCAGTACTACTACCAAGCAATAAGGGTGAGGTTTCTTGCTCCCCGTGATTGTCTCTAATTGATAACTCAGCCAATTTCAGGCACATTCTGGTACTTAGCAACCAATACAAGAAACATGAGCTGCATTTTCATTTTGAGTACACAACACATGAAGAGGAAATATGAGAACTGGCTCTATTTACTTATTACACAAGCTGGTACAGCAGGTCTAGCTTCCTTCTAATCTTTTGATCCCATAACATTGACATACATTGATAACAACTGTGCCTTAACAGGGTCTCAGGCAAAGTCAGGGTAAACACCTGGGACCCCTATTGTTCCTGCAGGTATTTTATATTTTTCAATAAAGTTTGATTCGTCCTTTATAAGTGATGAATGTGTAATAATACTCGCCTACATTAACCAAGATATCAACTTTCAGTCTTAACAATATGGGAGCTAAATGAACCTGAGTATAAACAAACATAAACCATCAAACACCACTTCTATACTTCACTAATTTAATACATGTAACTATATAAACAAACACTTTAAATTAAAAACTTATTTTGTGGTAATTTTTAGTTTCATTACTTTATTTGCTTCAGTTTGGAGGATGTTACTGCACATAATTTACAGGGCAATTAAATTGGGCATGATACAAACCCAACAATGAACTTATAAAACACAATAACTTAAAAAATATATTACAGACACACCTAAAACATGAACTGTGTACAGTACCATAGCATGCAACCGCAACCCTTGCTGAGAAGTAGAACACTCCATAAATAAAATAATACAAAACATATCATGGGCCACCTTTCTAGCATTGTCATCCGGGGTAAACACACTTACCAGTAATACCTTTCATTATTAATGGCACTAAAACCCACAGCAGCGTTAAGGATACAGCATGTGATTTCAGGGTGAACAAGGACAAAACTGTTTCTCCTCTTGACTGAGCTACAATATGTTGGACTGATAAAACACACGCACTCGGAAGCTGCAATGACAATAACACTTAACACTTCCTAAACATGCTAACGGCAAAAACAAACTAACTCTTCCATTTTCTAGCACTACTTAGAACACTGAAGAACAGCAGAGTTGTGAAATACCATACTAAACAAATAGAACTATTTATTGAAAGGCCATGAACGTAAATTGACTTTAACCCCAAACATAAGCAAGGAGTGGCATTAATAGTCAGGGGGCTACTAGTATAACGCACTGGGTACCTTCTACTACAGATTAACCACCCCCACAAATAACGAGTGGCCCGTAGCATCGACTACACCACACCCGTACAGTTTTTATTGTTTTTATTTACGTAATGTTAACACTTTTCCTCAATAACCCCATGTTATTCTAGTACTTTAACCTATAACTAGAAATTCCCCTGCAGCATACATAATACAACTTGTACCACAACAGTTCAATGCTAATCAATGGAACACCAGTGCAAACACATAAACAAGATGCATTTAAGACTGCACACAGAAGTTGTGATCAGCAAAAAAGAAAACCATTGTAATCAAGGTTTTACTAAGATTTGAACAGGGGTCCTAAATTCTCATACGAAACTCTTCTGTTAGACTGTGTTTGAGAAATCTGTTTATCTATTAACCCAACACATTCTTCTGATGACAGGTCAACAGCACAAACCAATTTTGACACCTAGCACACTTCCAGAAGGACTTATTGACCAGTTAAAGGTACCGTAATTCAAATATATACAGGTTAAAGCGTTCTTATGACAACAATTAATACATGAAATTTTAAGCAAACTAGATGATTTAACTTGTCATCACCTCAGGTTAACTGAAACACAAAAGATGAACCTTCAACATTCTTTATTTGTTAATTAGTGTCAATGACAAAATCTGATTGATAAATTGATTGAGATATGCCCTGGGGAGAGAATTCATTAAGTTGAAAAGTAGCACACACCAAGGGAGCGAAATCTCAGATCGTTGTTGGTGATTGTAACAAGAAATATATTTTACAAACAAACCCTACAATGCATTCAAACCTGGAGAGATAGGCAAAACAAATCAACTAAGCCACAATGAAAGAAGTTTTTTTATTTAAATTCACTGTCATTTGTTTCTTCTCATCACCTGGTTAAATTGACAAGTGTAGTAATGTCACGATGTCCTTAGACAGGATCTTCTGTGTGTTATAATATGTTTTGCTAACTTATATTCTCAGAATACACACGGTTAGTGTTACAGATTAGCTCAAACTACACACTGTTAGTGTTACAGATTAGCTCAAACTACTCAACTTCCCAGTAAAAGCACAGTGTGATATTGTTAAGGTAACATTCAAAGAAATAGGCTAACAGAAAAAAAACACTCTAAAACTTTGTTCACCCCACCACCATATTTAACACCATCAAAACATAAACCAGGTTCACAGATACACCTGCCAGTGAGTTATACAAGCTAAGATAACAGGTACAAGTTCAAACTTAAACAGATTCTACTACCAGACTACTACAGTGGAGTTTACAAACAGTCCACCAAAAAAAATCAAAATTGATAATGGCTAGTGTATAATACTCTTTCTCTGGATATACATTTCTAGGTTTCAAAATCTCCACTGCTTGTCAGGTAACCCTAGACATTTAATGTTTGCCAGGATGAAGTTTCTACTAGCCAGTACTGTGGCAGTCTAGACTCCAGTTAATGTTGTTATGTATCAAGTGAGCTTGGAGCTGTAATCTTTGTTTTACAAGCTACAGTGGTCTCCCAGTCTACAATGGTTACCCAGCGTTAACAAAGATAGTTACGTTTGCGTTTGCGAGTTACCGGTATTTGTGAGTTTTACATGCAGCACGGTGGTATCCAGTCTAATAAAGATTGTTAAGTTTCAAGTTTATCCCAGTTGCGGCTGTCAAATTCAATGAAAGTGTCAACTAGCCTGCTTGGCAGCTTTATAGTCCTCTGTTAACATAGAGAATATAACAGGAGGGGGTAAGGGTTACAGCGATATGATGGGTTTTACTGCAAAATGAGTATGTTTCTTTACAGATCCAGGGTTCTCCATACTTTATCCTATTAGAATATGTTCCACACCTAGATTTGTGCTAGCTCTTCATGGTTTAACCCAATTTGCCAGAATTTGTTCCGAAACAATAAACAGGATCTTTTTATTTTTGCCAAAATTCTAGTTTATGAGTTTGATTTATTGTTACAATTGTTTTGGTATTCAATTCACTTTTGAGCCATTATTGAAATTGTACTGTTTTCTATCAAAAAAATCTACTTGTTTATAAAGTTAAGTGACTTGTTCATGTGCACTTTAGCGACAAGAAGTTCTAAAACACAAAGCATCTCAACAAGACAAGAGTGGGGACTATAAAGTATAAACAAAAAAGACACCATGTTGCTGCTTCAATGTTGCTCAGAAAGAGAGTTATTCAAATATGCTGGCTTGTACGATGCTCCAGTTTTCTTCCCACCAAATACACACACATCTCAGACGAGTGACATATAAGAGTCAAAGTAGACTGATCTGAGCCATTGTTTCAGCTGTATATACATGGTTCTACCTCAATCTGCCTTTGAAGTTTGCCTCACCAATGTTTACTACCTTAACATGAGGACATGAAGAGAGAATAAACAAATGTCTGTCAACTAACATCACCTGGTTTCTACAAACTAGTTTTGAGACTTCTCAGGAACACACAGTTACCATGGCACAGTCAACAATGTAGTACTACAGATCCAGAGACTCACAAGTAAGGAAACATTTAGCAGTTAACAGTCACAT
>ENA-OREC01002237-OREC01002237.1-marine-metagenome-genome-assembly--contig:-NODE-2237-length-10526-cov-13.432482_pt1 | contig 10526 bp, 7 predicted proteins | sample MGYA00248626_ERZ508543 | MGnify/ENA primary metagenome ERZ508543 (study PRJEB26211, sample SAMN05518279) | marine metagenome | isolation source: Puget Sound, Washington, USA | host: Bankia setacea...
GGAAATGAAATTCTATGCGTATTTGGCATTTTAAATTGCGTAATATACGCAGATACGCTGCTTATCTGGGGCACTGACTACATTGTAATTTAATATAGTAATTGTATCAGGGTTTTCTAGACTACATTGTAATTTAATCTAGTAATTGCACTTGATTATTTTGAAAGTTGAACCTTATGATAGCTAGTCTGATTTTCAAATATATTCAATATTGCCAGTGAAGTATTGTGTCTCTTTATTTTCTCTTAACTTACTTTCATCGGTCATTCTTGCTGAGAAGTGTGTTGCTTTGTGATCAAATAGGGTTTTGAGTGTTACAGTCTTTTCTAACCATTGTTGACATTTTCAGGTGAGTTTACAGGAGTACTTGAAGCGTAAGAAGGAGAAGACAAGCACTGTGACTGCCAGTACGAGTGGTCCTCTATCCCCAGCTGCAGCGACCCCAGGCCCCAGTAGATCGTCTGTGTCCAGTACTACCACGGTATCACCTCTCAAACTCTCCACTCCTATATCACTGGACAAACCTAACAAGAAACTGCCACCATTACCATCACTCCCTTCACTGCCTATGTTTGAGAAGTCTGAACGTAAAGAATTCAAAAGTAAGTCTACACAGTCACTAAAGTCCATAGATTTAAAATGGGCTTTTTTTATAAAGGAGTCTTGAAGCATTTTCTTATTTAATTTACTGTTTTGTTTTAACTAACTTCTTCTGGTACATAATATAGCTGATGATTTAGCTAATGTGGATGTGCAGAGTTTAGCTGTTTCAATCATACAAGACTATAAATAAAGTCATTATTTTGAACTTTGTTTCAATCGCTGCCTCGATAGCCTAGTGGTAGTGTGCTGGCATCGAGTGCGGGAGGTCCCGGGTTCAATCCCCAGTCAAGGACCTGCGTCGTACCAAAGACGTTATAAAAATGGTACCAGTAGTTCCCTTGTTTAGCACTCGACATTAAAAAGGGAAATACTGGCTCTTTGTCAAGAATTAAGATGGGAAAATAAATGAAATGGATAAAATCTGGGATAGAAAATCCTTCGAAGTCTGAGGTCATTGGCCGTTGTGGCGAGGATAAAAAAAACGAATGACCATGCAGAACCGACAAAAGTCGAAAGCTAAAAAAACCTTTTTGTGTATTTTTGAATTAATTTATGTTAACAGTAGTCTCAACTTTTTTATTTCATTCATTATACTTATACCTGAAAGACTCCAGATATTTTATACAGTATGATAAAAGCAATACACAAGACTAATGATGTTTTACTTGTTTCAGGTTCCTCAGATCTCCTTTCACCAATCTTCAATAGAAAGGAGAAACAAGAGGAGATGAGAAAACCAATGAGTTTGTCTGAGAGGTTACGTCAGGAGTTTGGACTGGATGACACGGACAATGACACTGAATCTGAAGCTAAGCCAGGTGAGCAGAAAATCTGAAACTAATCTCAAACATTGACTTCTAAAAGTGATAAAACATAGGATAATGAACTATATTGTGGACGATTATACAGGCTTTTGTGCTTTATATGTGTCTGGTTAAAAGCCAAGCTTGCCTGTATATCAATAGTATTATGTCAACAAGTATATAGATTGTTAAACACAGACAGAAATTGAATCTATTGAAACAGAGAAATAATGATAAGAGTATTGATGATTCTTATTTTACAATTTTGTTTGTATTACAGAAGCTGTGGACAAAGCCAATGATGCCGCAGAAAGTGATGCCCCACCACCACCACCTCCCCCACCACCACAGGGTACTTCAAGGTCACGTGTTACAAATGGTACAGTCACCTCTCCTATGTTGAAACCTTTCAGTAACTCACTATTAAAGCCAGGAGATAGCAGTATAACTATGACGGGTCAGGCTGCTAGTACGGTAACCTTGTCTCATATGGTCCCTCCCTCATCTAGTTCTAAGTCCGGACTACCTCTAGCTGCACCAAGTCTCAGCAACAGTAGATCACCTCTACAGTCAACAGCTCTAGGGAACATGTTGGCCAGTGTGAAGAACCCACAACAAATGAACATCGATCTCAAGGCTCAGCTGGCAGCAATCAAAGGTGAGAGCAATTCAAATCCTCGTTACTTAAGCTTGTAGTGCATACATAGACGTACAATTAGCATGTTTGAATTATATGATAGGATTGACGATTATTCAGTAAATTAAAATTATAATGGTTCCATTTCACATGCATTTCTCACCAATCACATCCTTAGAACCATAAACTGGTCTCCTGGACAACCATATTCAATTTTACACACCCATTCGTAGTTGCTGTTTGGTACTTGTGTTTGAGTAACTTGCCTCAGAATTTATTTTATTGTCATTTTAGCTCAAATCAGCAAGGTTCAGCAGTTTGGTAGTACATCCTCGAACATAATGCCAGTATCCTCTGAACAGCCAACTAATGGTATACTGCCCGCCTCATCTACGGCACCCCAAGTATTTGACTATGGTCATCAGAGTAGTGCCAGTTTCTCCAGACAGAACTCGTGCCCAACCACTACAAATGGAAGTAAATCTTCTTCAAGTGTTAGTAGTTCTAAGACAAAGTATTCTAGCTATAACAAAACACCTCCACCATCAGGCAGTTCTTTGTATCCGGCATCAAACAGTGTAGCTCAGAATGGACCAACATCTTTCAACTTTCGTGACAAGTCCCCATCAGGCTGGAGTCAAAAACTTTCTGGGAACAATAGTGTTAGTGGAAATAATAAATACCCATCATCCAGTCGTAAACATTTTAAGAAGCAGTTCTCTCATAAGTACTAGCTTCACTTGGTAGGTTTTCAACTTAGGTTCATAGAAAATGCAATTCTACATTGATCATTGGACACTAATTGGGAGGCTGTGTATTCACAAGGCACATTATTACATTCATCAGATTCATCGGATGGATTCATCGGATGGATTCATGTTTAGAGAAGAGTCAGTTTTGCATTGTTTTTTTTTTACATTTGTTAAAGGCAGCATTGTTGTATTGTTTTGTTTATGTATACGTCAGTGATTGCACATCAGAACACATTTTGTAAGATAACTCATATTTCATATTTTTTGTATGGGCTTCATTCTGCTTTCACTGGCATTCTGGCATATTTTGTATCATTGTACAAACCCTCTAACTTACACTCCTCACGTCCACTTTGTAAATATTGTGACTCATATACTTGCCTAGCTGTATTCAACACTTCTAAGTTGACCAAATGTCTCTCAACCAATTTACCTATTGTATTTGCCTGTTGGCTATAGGAAAGATTAGTTCAAGTTTTAAGCAATTGAAATGTGCTGATTAATGAATGCCCTTAGAGCTTTTTCTCTTATAACAGTGTGCTGTCCATGTCACAACAACATGTATAGAGCTTTACTTATGTTTGTTGTCATCTATAAGCTCCAATTGATGATAAAACTGTTTAGTTGTTAAAAGAAATGATAGCATTATTGTTATGGTTTACACATTAACGCCCTCAAAACCAGAGAGCAGTTATCTGGTGATTTACTTTTGTTAACCTGAGATACATTTAATTGAGAGGTTTCAAAGTCTCTTTTTTATACATAATATTGGTGGTAAATTTATAGTTTGGGAGATTATTTCTAAGTAGTGATATATACTTTTGGGAGGAAATCAAATAATGAAATGTTAATTTATTCTGTAAATTTCTGGCTTGCTTCTTCTTTTGCTTCTATCCCATCTTGTCTATATTTCCTGTATCAAGCTTGTAACCTGCTACAATATCTGTACAAAAACAACTGTTCGCTGTATTTATGTATAAATGTTCATATGATGTAGATAAAGTCAGCTGTAAATAAAGATGTCTATTTTTGTATGTGTACAGTGTTGTTGTAAAAGTTGTTACCAGAGATACATTTTTTTCTCAATTATTAGGGCATCTGTTTTATTGAGCTCTGTAGTTGGCACTATTGTGTCAGCCATGGAGACAATGTCACATGTGTTACAGTGGTGCACATTTAGCATACTTCATTGTACCATTGGTGAATTATGATAGGGGCAAACTTACACATAGAAGTACTGTATACACTGGTAGTAACATGTTTGGCTATACTTGATTTCACTGTAATTTGTATTAAAAATCTAGCAAGTATTTCAATGTTTGAATTTGATGGAAGCAGACTTCAAAATCATAGTAAACATAAAAACGTTGGGCATAGTGGATAAGATTGTGTAGTAATTCGTGTTTGATAAGAGATAAATGCCCCTTAAATTTATATTTGGTCAGGAGCATAGATATTACTGATAAACCCCATATAAGGAAAATATCGTGCTCTAAAATAGATAATAGTATTTGTGTCAATTTACATGCTCTAGCACGACACACATACTAGTAACATATCTACAGTAAGGCTGTCTGTGAGCTCTCATGATGAGTAATACTGTACATGTTTAAATACGCCAACAAGATAAGAAATAGTAGGTCAAACAAGTGGAATTAAACAATGAAATAAGTCCAAAGGCACTGTCCATCACTGTCTCCAGGTATAGAAATTCTCACAATTGATGCTCAATATTGCCAAGTATGCTGAATGAATTGCTCAATCTTGAAGAAAGTGTTACATCCTGATCTATATCGGCTAAATGTATAAATAAAATACAATGGCATTTATCAGAAGTCACGGTTTCCTTCTCAATGATATAACATGCAGAATAACATGTATAAAATGGGCATTACAAACTGTCGTTATCTCATAAGATCAGACCTACTGGGGCATTCTGCTCAACCTAAGCTTCACTGAACTACGAAACCTGTTCAGTAGATTATTGGTGAATGACAGGTACTGAACATCTTAGTCTAGTAACTTGAATGGCTGTTTTATAGAGTTTCACTACACTTGATTGTATAAAAGACCATTACTGCATGCATTTGATGGCGTCAGCGTTAGTTTAAAAAGTAACATCAAACTCTGTGACCACTTCTTGTTCAGGTTACAATGTAGCTATCTTTTCATTGTTTGGCTTTGCGTATTTAACATGGATTAAAAGCAAGGTTTTCCCTGATACTAAAATGCTTAGCTTTCATTTTAGCCCCATCTTAGTTCAGGTGTACTGAGTAATCAGCCAGCTAAATGCAATCAGTGAAATCATAGTTCTTCAGGTAGTAAGTTCACCTCCACATTCAAATGTGAACAAATATAGATTTAAAATAGTATGTACAATTGTTCACGCTGAGATCAACACATTATTTCTCCACACAATTATATTAATTATAAACAGCACAAACAAATCTTTGTACTATTAATTATACCTTCGAGTCAGAAAGAATTAGATGAGCAGCATGTAATATCTTGTTTAGATGATTTAGTATGAAGTTGTTGCTGTATATAATTGTCAAGGCTATTTTCTGAGAATAGAATGTAGTATGCTAGTGCTAGACAATGAGTGAAAGCCAAAACGATCTAACTTAGCGCATAAAAGCCAAACTGTTCTATCTAATCCTTTATGTAAATATACTAAATGCTTTCTGTGTTACAGCTTTTGGACCGTTTTTGCTTTCACCCATTGTGTTGAAGATCTCTGTGTTGAGAATTCACAGCTGTATATTGTTGTGTACAGTGTAGATGCAACTGGTCCTACAGTGGCCCAGACATCGTGATTAACAATAAATAAATGAAAGTATTCCAATTGTCATGTTTTTATTGTACATTAATTGCTAATAGATACCATAACCTATAAACAGCTGCTATATTGATTATGATAAAGAAAGAGCTTGAGGCAAAATCAGAAAGACATTGGTAACCACTTGGTACACTGTAGACAGGTAAATAACATGTAGTCAACTAGTACAGTAAACTTCCAGTAATAAGATTACCCTCAGAACAGATAAGAACAAAACTGCACTGTTGTTCACATGTGTTTATATGACTTGGCACAAGACCAGCATTAAATAGAGTATATATAGACCAGGATTTTCTTGGTAGTTAAAAGTTAAGGAATTATGATTACAGGACATGTTTTGTGTAGCTTTACTATAGGAGATGATTACTTATTAGTAGATTTGTCCAATGCTGGAACTATTGATTCAGCACAGGTAAGTAACAGTATGCCATCAGTATCATTTAACAACCATATCGACCATGTTGGACCTAGGATGAACCATTGTGTGCTTGTTCTACATGTCATTCTATGCAGCAGGATAGGAAAGGCATGTGTTAGTTTAAGCAGTTTGAATGACATTCCACTAACACATAGTACATGAAAAGGACAAACATGAATATAAATAAGCACGAACTGCATATTGCGTATAACAGCAACATATAACACGGAAATCGCTGGAAGCGTTGAATGCTCTCCAAATGCCTATTGTCTATAAACGACAGATCTTGTAATCTAACACCACTTGTACATTAAGACATGACAAAGAAAACCACCTTTTTCATGAAAAGTAATAAGGAGAGATAATTCAAGTAACATGTAAGATAGGATTATGGTTCTTTTCTTCTGCACTTCCTCTCATTAACATTTATGTATGTACCAAGTTTAATTTCAATCCCTTTTGTACTTTCCAAGATATGGCCCAGACAGGAATCTATTATGAAAAAATAAATGGTTAAGTCGAGATAACTACATGTATGTAAATATACATGGTAGGATTATGGTTCTTGTGCACTGCGCTTCCTCTCATTGTCATCTATCTATGAACCAAGTTTCAATTCAATCCCTTATGTACTTTCCAAGATATGGCCCGGACACACATCCGTTATGACAAATACAAAGTTGAGGGGTTCTTGGGCATTGTCCTTCCTCTCACTGCCATCTATCTATAAACCAAGTTTCATTTCAATCTCTTTTGTACTTTTCAATATATGGCCCGGACAGGCAACACTTATGAAAAATGGTTAAGGTGAGATAACACTGTAAATACACAGGGTAGGATTATGGTTCTTGTGCACAGCACTTCCCCTCATTGCCATCTATATATAGACCAAGTTTGATTTAAATGGCAACATTAGTTTTACAGTTATTTGTGACGAAGGGACGGACAAAGCGGCAACTATATGCTTCCCCCTTTGGTGAGCATACGAATGTAACCGACATTTGACACACTTGATATCAAGCGAATCAGACTTGGTTAGTTATTGGTGTATATTGTCGTAAGGTAACTAACAGATAACAAACACTTTATTTCTGACACATGTTTTTAGTACTGGTTTAACTGCTCGTTAGCTTTAGTTAGAGGTGTATAAGCACTTGCAATCTAATTTCACTATTTTCTAAAAGGAAAACTCGGCACTTTTATGACGAAATTGGTGTTGGTGAACCAAAAAGCACATCATAAAAAATCAACAAAGATGTGTAAAAGAAAGCAAGTACATTGCCAATGAATTCGATCAACTGCATTGTACTTTTACTGTTCAGTTTTGCTGATTAATGTAAAATCAAGGACACCAAGCCTTATCACACACTGTACATAATAGGACAGCTCTTCTTCTTAAGCCACATATTTTGGAAGATACGACAGCAGAATATTTTTTAAAAGCCAACTGGAAGGATGCAGGTTTTAGCTCTCCTAGTGTGTGTTTTATTTGTTGGAATATGTCATGGAGAGAATTTATGCTGTACAGCTGATCAACTCAACCTCAAGATGACATCGATTACTGCGACCTTATTGGAAAATTCCTCGATGCCAGTAATCAATGATGTATGTATTATAGCGCTACTACATTAGTAACACGTTTTAAACTAGTCCTTTATAAACATTGTATACAACATTGTACTTCTAACAAGTTCTACTGCAGTATCGGTCTACAAATATACAAAATGACTTTCCAATAATGGCTATAAGGTATGGTTCTTATTCAAATATATTAAACTCACACTGTACATTGTCCTCTCCGGTGTACATCGTCCCATGTCATACCAACACATGATTCAAGCAATCTTCGTCAAATGTGTTATCTTTGCATACACATCTTTGTATACTTTGACAGTTATATTGTTTGATTTCGGAAACCAATCACACGGCAATGGTAATCAGGTGGGCGATTAAGGGCCAAAGTGACCTTTAGATACTGATAATTACCACAATGTGATATATACATATCTTGTTATACAAATTTACTATATACATGTAAATATTTGATGTAATGATAACTGTACTCACTCAAACATTGAGGCAATCGTGTACTACAGGATGTAATAATGGTGGACAATGACTATGCTGCCCAAGTACAAAGGTACCTCGGATCTCGACTAGACCAGGAAACCGGTGAAAGATTCAGCTTCGTAGCATTTAACGACTACAACACGGTGTGTATAATTGAAACTAGTCCAATGCATTGTCAATAATTACAGTCATTATGTTATGTACTACCAACAGGTGTATCAATGCACCATTTACTAGATGTTTAACAAACAAAAGCATCAATACTCATTTAGTGTGTCACGATGTTGATATGGCTTGTGCTATCTCGGACATGTACTGTTTCACTGGGGTATAAACGCGTAAATTATAAAAAAGAGCATCAACACTTTAACTATAAAATATTTCTCCACCAAGAATTAGGTATAATGAATTAACATCGATGCAACTCCAGATGGTATGTACATATGCTCAAGGCCATTAATAACAATGTCTCTTACTATCTGGAAACCTTGTTCACATTTTAATACAACTATAATTCATTTTTGACACTTATGATGATCATCTAGTGTACAACTCTGCAACCACGACTAGATCTTGAACTATTTCGCTTTTTTGGCATTTTCGTGTACATGTATTTGTGTATCAAATATAGGCACCCTTACAACTTGTTCAATAATATACAGCTCCTCAAGTAAACGTTATCAATTGCGACCGGTACTGCCGGTACTGCTGGTACTGCCGGTACTGCTGGTACTGCCGGTACTGCTGGTACTAGGTCAATACTTTGATTATTGTCTGTCTTAAACAGTGCGTTGAATTATATTAAACACACACTTGTTCTTACAATACCTAACAATCTCCAGAGAATTACATACAACATACTGGGGGATGGTTCTTGTGTTGGTCAACCGATGGCCCCTACCCTGTACATGGTTGGACCCTGTGTAGGTAAGTATACACTTACATGCACGTATGTGTTAAAGTACATGTATTGTACATACTATATCGAACAACTTCACCACATTAGCCATGTTCAATGTAAAACACGTGTATGTTTAATTTGGTCATTTTCACAAATGTTCGTGTGTAACCGCTTGACCGTTTCAAACATACATCTCAGTGGCTAATGTACGTTGTATATTTCACACAGTTTATTCAAACACTGTTATTATGTTTACACGCATATATCGTATTACAAGATTCTAAATGAGACTGTGGCACATCGTGGTTAATTTTGTATAACCTCTATACTAACATGTATATATGTTTGGTTGGGGTTCATCTTGCGTGTAATTTAGTCTGATTGTTTAAATGGTTTTGCTGGTAAAACCACTATTGTTAAGATGGATATTCGCTCAAAATCTAAGTTTTACATAGTCATCTGTACTTCATAGCCAAAAGGTACATATGTAATAATAGACAACTGAACTCGATGTTATAGCCTAGTAGTCATAATGTTATACCACAATAGTCAAAAATAATATTTAACGGGTCAGTCATAAACGATTTTTAGTACTTGCAGTGAATCTGAAAGTAGGAAAACCAATGTTGTGTTCTGTTTTCTTTCAAACTGAACACATTATCCTTCATAAGAACCATTTGTTATTATTTATGTATGCTAATTTCTTAAAAGCATATTTAGGAAATTAATTAATTGGGAACAAAGGACATCTTTAATGCGTGTTCCAAGAAGCGAGACTCAATTGAACTTGTATTTTATTGGTCAGATACCCACGGGGATAACTTCACGTTGGACTCGACCTACCAGATCAACTCTGGGAACGAATCCATCGATGTAGAGGTATACACGGGTTTCTATCTCGGAGCATTAAGGATGACATGGCATGTAGCTGCTAATGACTGTTCACCCATTGCCATGAACAACTATGGACAAGCACCAGGGGCGATCGTTCTTAATACGTACACATTTGAAGATGTCAAACAGGGTTCCCTACGAGACGACGCAGCCGTTGAACTGCCTGCAGAATGCCAAGCCTTGGTAAACATTGAACTATGCTATGTACAGTTCTGCATCATCGCATATATAACATACTCCATTTCTATATCTATGTAACCAGTTTATTAAAGCCACGCCACCGTTTCCGACAACAGTTAATAACAGGAGCTATTTAGATCACAGTAACTTAGTTATTAAAGGGGTATTTAAGATTAAAATGGTTTCAGTGTAGCCATTCAATATGCATGTGCAATTTAGCATTTCACTGGATGACAATTTGCTACCTATGTTATATCATATATATGTTGGTAAAACGCTACATTGATTAACTATGAGGATTAACTTGTAGTGGTAAATACTCAGCATTAACACAAACTGCTTTAAGGTAAACTCAGCATCTACTCACTTTGTTATCAAATATATCATTATTAACACAAACTGCTTTAAGGTAAACTCAGCATCTACTCA
>ENA-OREC01002238-OREC01002238.1-marine-metagenome-genome-assembly--contig:-NODE-2238-length-10526-cov-12.874725_pt1 | contig 10526 bp, 3 predicted proteins | sample MGYA00248626_ERZ508543 | MGnify/ENA primary metagenome ERZ508543 (study PRJEB26211, sample SAMN05518279) | marine metagenome | isolation source: Puget Sound, Washington, USA | host: Bankia setacea...
GCCGGCATGCAGCAGAGGCATTCTGACATGTTGCGAATTACGTCTGTAGTAACAACAGTCAGTACAGTACACTCGGAACATGCAGCCATTCAATTTTACCGTTCATTGATGCATACAGAGGTTTCAGCTTGTTGTATTGACATTTCTAGAGATGTTGGGATTGGAATTTCCGAAGTCTTTAACCAGAATAGAACTTAACGTGAACACAACATATTGCATGTGCCGATAAATTTTCCAGTAGACAGCGTCCTCTCAACATGTTTGATATGAGGGAGCAACTTGTAATTTGTTTTTCGAGCTCTAAACATCAGATACCATTTATTAGGGTTACTTTATTCTTGGTTTAAAAGTCAGCGTCTTTTCTTACCCTATCATTGTTAAAGAGTGTATGTATTTAAGTAGATTTTTCACATATATTTAAAGTCAATTTCACAAACCTTTCAGATGAGACTAAACAATTAGTATATCCACCAAAAGCATCCTCCATTCTTAATATCTTTTTTTGAGGGACGATTGCGAAAGGGTTCTATCTGCTTCTTTATTCAATAGCAATTAGAACCATTTTGCTTTCATCCCTTGCTTTCCTCCATCTCAGCTGACAACCTGAGCTCATGTGAAGAGGCCATCTAACCGATTCAAATGAAATCAGAGCATCGAAGCAATTTAGTTGCCAACGGTCCAATTCCACCGATTTCGAAAAGATGTTCTTGGCCAGTCAATAAGTCACACTTAACTGCTCTTACAGGCCTTGCTGTACAAACAAGTCGTAGGGAGGGAGGGAGAGACGAAATCTTAGAAGTGTCGATTACAAATTTCAATTACATCTTGAAGCCATTTCTCATCTGGTTTGTACTAGGGCATAGTGGGAGAGGGAGATGTTTTAGCATGTACTTGGGTATTTTCTCATGTGTAACTTTGTATGTCCAATAGAAGCGGGGCAATACATGTCAGTTATCTCCCTGTTCTGTCCTTGAACCATGTTAAGTCTGAATAATAGAGCGGCTTATATCAGATGGTGCTGGCGTATATAAGCTATCATCTGCCTTCTTTGTTTTTCTACGTACAGTTTCTATCAATATCCAAAAAGAGCTTTTTTAGGTTTCGTTTACTGATGTACATGCTATATTTTGACCCTAATACAAAGTATCACTGACAGACATTTTTTGTTTGATTTGCCGCCATGGTTCCCATAGCGATACAGTCACATTATAAAAAATATTGGCCTCTTGATAATACAGGAACTTTTTTATTTCATATTTGATATCCTGTAATTTCCTGACACACTCATTTTACAGCCTTCATTTTCCTTTTGATGAAACTTTTCTTCATAGCCACTTACTAATGCAGGGTCGTGACCTCTTCTAAAAAGATCACCAAAAGGTCAAGGTCACTGATTTTAGGTTATCTACTCAAATGTTGGTCATCTCACCTTTTTGTTTCAAGGCCTTGTGCAATTGCCTATCTGCCAAGTACATGTAAATATTGGTGACAATTACTTTGATGTTAGTCACTCTTCCGTGATTTAGAGTTTGCAGCGAATATTCACTTCCTCATTTGTATGTAGATGATTGCATTATACCGTTCTCGGAAAATGCACAATAGATTTTAAGGATGTTATCGGCAGTTGGAGGTCTGTAAAATAGTTTAAGGTTGCCGTGTCTGATGTCAACTTCATGTGAGAGATAGACAAGTATTTGAACAGGGAAGGAAGGAATTTAACAATTTTGATAAAGGGAGATAAGTTTATGATAATTCTGCGATAATGGCGATAAAACCACCACTTAAATATAGCTCTTATGTTACAGAGACTGTCCATTGATGACACTGAATTATCGCATCGTGGTTATCAACAAACAAGGTGGGGTTCCGCATGTGAATCCAAACTCGTGAATCGCCAAAATTGGGTTTTCCCGTTAATTGTATCTATTTTTAGAAAGTATCATGTAAGGTCACAAGTTGATAGATAACGTTCCTCACATGTTCTGTATAATTTGCCGTGTATGCATGTTAACACAGACATCCACCCAAATTAATGTTCGCCTCATTACATATTCAGTTCTCTCTCTTGTCCTCTGTGTTTAATTTCTCATTGATTTTTCCCCCATGCAGCAATTTTGTAATTTACATATTGCATCTGTTTGTTCAAGGAAATTGTTTCACCGAAAATTCAAATGCTTCTTCCCTGGAGAGAGGTGAACGTAAGCTATTGCAGGGGCAAGTAAAATGTGACGAGCATATGTCATGTCTTGGTTTTGGAGTGGTTATTCCTTCCGCATGCTTGTGTAAGTGTTTTACACCGATTGAAAACAGCTTGCCCAACTTTAACTGCAACAACTCAGTTACCACTTACATGTTCAAAATTGTTTGCCCTGCACATTTTTGAGTCATTTCTGTAGTACATGTTAAGTATATCTAGACGTCGTTTTTAAACCGGTCTAATCGTTTTATACATGGTCATTTTATTGAGGTTATTATACAAGTAATAGATGTGTAAAGAGTAAAAATTTGGTTTCGATACATGAATATTCAATACAAGATATTCCTGGGGTCAGCAGATTTTACTTCCATGTTCTTGCATGTTTCATCGGCGAAAAAATAGGTCCCGTAATCTTAACAGGTTTAGCATACCAATTTACCAGTGTATATTGAAGGCAGGTCACCAGCTGGATTCGTTACAGAGATTAAGATAGTTTTGTAGATGTAAGCTGCAATTGCCGATATGGGAAATTCTAAAATTCAGCGGACAGGAGTTTTAGCCTTATTCAAAATGTCCTGTTACGCTAAATGCAGAATTAGAGTGAGGCTCAGAGCAAATCTGGTGTAGATGTTAATGAATTGAGAGAGTTATAGTCCAATTTTGCATTAATCCATTGACGTACCTTTTGAATACTCAGACAGATTTCGAGCCCTTATTACTGATAAATGTACCATACTTTTTGATGTATACAAACCCCTAATTGGATTTCATGTACCGCTTATGATTAGCTTATAGGGGATTAAGGGACAGGGGGTCATTCATGGTATACAGGGTTAGCCATTTTGATTTTGATTTTAAGAGAATGAACAAACCCGGCCCATTAATGCTTTGCTTCGTTGTCAAATCAGCATTTGGTATCAAATTATGACTTAAATATCGCCATGACTTTTGTAGGTTGTCATAGAAAAATCTTAAGCAAACACTTAGGGGGAAAAACGATTGAACATAAGCAAAAAGCCCTCAAATTAGCAAAAACATAATAGCTATTTAAAAAGTATTGTTACGGCACAAAACATTTGAATATATAATGGAGAAAAGGTGTTTCGTTGCTAAAAACATTGCAGTATAAATCACTCCCAAATGAACAACATTCTTTTCCCTCTGTATAATGATGGTAAAACTATTTTGGTGTGAGGAAAAAAATCAAACACAGCCTTTCAGATGATCATACTTAGTATATTAGAAAATGTTTTGGGTGTTGTAAAAATTGTGTTGCTCGAACTAATTACATTACGGAGAGATTTCCAACAAATATAAAATCACTATAAATTAGTTCAGGCAATGATGGTTTTAAGCGAGAGAAACTATGTCACTATCACTACAAGATATCGATGTGTTGAACGCATTGAGGTATAATTATAACTTCAAAGGCAATAGGAGTTGAGTCGATAATGCCATTAAAGTTTGCGAATCAACAAGAATGGATTTTATTGGAGTACACGAATGCGACAAAATTGAAAGTTAAAATCCAACTGTAGATAATAGATATAAACAAGAATCATAATTATAAAACTTCTACATAATAAAAGATTGTACAAAGAGTCTACCTGATGATACCGTTTTGCTCTATGATATGAAAATGTGGCTTTTGACGTGTCGTTTTTGTCGCAACGCAAGTTTAAATGACAGCCATAATGTTTAACAAGCAAAACACAGCAAGAGTGTCACCTGAAATAAGTTTAAACCCTCTATGCCAACAAGGTTTCTCTTTTAAACTTTATGGGGTCACATTTGTATATTAACTATATTTCATTTAACAAAGATGTAGCTGTGTTTGGCGTTTTTGCATGGAGACAAATTTATTGCCCGCCGTTTTTCATATATTAATAACCTTTTGACAAGGCAATAAATTATTACATAAATCTTTCTTGTGGTGAAAAAAAAATGCTCATAACCATTTTGATATAGTTAATATGTTTGAACAGTTGAACGAGCTTTGACAGTTGAGGGGTTTAGGGGATTGGGGAGGTGTTGCTAAGGTGTTTAAATCTGCTAGAATTTTGACTGATGAACTGCCAATTGTAGCCTCGGGGCGAAAGATAGCAAGTCAAGAGTGTTCTGTGATGACAAAAACACACTCGCTATTGTTTTACACTGCTCTTTAGTTTCGGGAAAAGAGTGTCAATCAATGTATAAAAGCTGTCAGCCCCTGGAGTACAACCTGACTGTACCTTGACTTTATAATGACAGTGGTTGCATACCAAAGGTTTTCAGTTTGTTTGTACCGCGTGGTATCTGAGCTTATTCATGAAAAAATAGGAAAAGAATGGTAACGAGGAAAGGGCCCCTATGTCTGTGGTCTCTCTAGATATGACACAACAAAGATGAACCGAAAGACTGCAACAGTGACAATAAAGTCAGTCATCATATTGTCACATCAAACTTTCTATCCTGAATCTTGTGCCGTTCGGTTTCTTAGGTCTGTTTGAACATTCTATAGCTTCACACTACTGTAACGTTTTGTTCTATTTCTAAACATAGACCTCTATTAAGAATTACAACATGGCAACTATAATTAGGTCATTATAATAGATCTTTAATTGGTTAATATATTTTCTCTTTGCTTTGGATATGTTGATTTCATAGAGTCTGTTTGGCTTTGTTTCACAATCAAACAGTTCAATAAAAATACGAGCTTTTATTCTTCCTCTCCTCATCTGCCAACTTTCATTTACTCTCTCTTCCAGCTATTCTCTGCACATACAAAACCAAACTCTCATCTTTCATCTGTCCATTCCAGGTGTCACATGACCTCTTTGATCAAGCTTCTGCAACTTCCCTGTCAAACATCTTAAAAGTCTTTGAACACCCATTTCAACAGTCTGTTAAAACGGCTATGCGTGCCTTGCTGGTGAAAATATTTAAGACACCAATGGTTCTATCTCTTTCTGTTTATAGATAGGATTTAGAACAGTTTGACTTCGACTGGGCTGTTAAGTCTCTGCGGAACCTTCTCAACCTTTGAGCAGAAAGAAGTGGTCAAGCTACAAAGTCATGTTTTCTGAATAGTTTCGCTTTAACTTACTTCATGATAATAGACTTGAAAATCAACTTCAACATTTAAAGTTGAAAGTCAGGCCTTGTTTATTATAAGTAACAGTATGGCATGCACAATCATGGTTTTCAATTCATTTCACCTAAACCCTCACCTTGATGTGAAAATTCGAAACAATTATGCAGAAACATGTCTCCTTTAGCTAACAAGGCCTGAAGAGTATTCAAGGGAGGTTAATTATGATTTCCTAAGCTCTCTACTCAATGTTGCAACTGGAGTCGATTTAAAATTCATAGACAACCAATTTCATACTGATTACCAGATTTCCAGATCTGATCCAATAATGACAACAAAGGGGTTAGGTAAAAGTTAATTTAAGGGTCACAGAAAGTTAATTTTAGGGTCAGAAACTCAGAAATTGTGGGAACCATATGTCAGCAAAATTGAGATAAATGTTTCTACTACATGTAAAAGCTAAAATGTCACATTAAGCGTTTGTATGGACCTGCCTTAGATTTTGAGTTCTGTTTTTTTTATTTGTCACAAGATTTCGCTTTTTTCCGTAATTGACAAGTCTGTATGTGCAACATTGGCAAACCCTCCAATGTCAACACAATTAAGATTATCCGTGTCTGGTACCAAATCCTATCTTAAGATGTTTCATTTACTGTCACTTTGGTTATAGGTAAGTGTTGCTTCTCATTTTTCTACCTACATAAAAGAGCAGGCAAATCGGTTGACGACTGAAAATAAAACTGAGCTATCTGGGTAACGATTTATATGATTTTTGTCGCTGTTTCCCTTTGACCTTTCGTTCTGACTTGATACATTGTCTACCTGTTTATTTAGCCTGTCTGGACCGTCCACTTTTATCTTTGGAAAATAATGTTTACAAATGGACTTGCCACTTGGGGATTTCAATTTACTTAGGTATTTGACAATTGCTCTCTAATTTAGATATAAAACACCTTTGATCTCTAGCCTGCACCAATTGTTGAATGGCATTAGGACGTTTAAGTAAGCACATAATTCAGTCTGTTACACTCTTGATTTGTTGCCTGCTTGATTAGAATACCTAGAAATCCATTTGAGGCCAAAATTATGTAACCACCCCTTATTCTGGTCACCTAGTAATTGTGAATTGTTAGGAGGAGAGATTAATGAAAGGTAGGACTCTGTTTATTGATTGACCCCTTACTGTTTTATATACGGTCCATTTGATTGGTCGAAACCTCCAACTGTTTAATGTCAAGCCCTCTGCATGAGTACCTGCATGGTATTGGTAGGAAATTAAAAGCTATAAAGCAAGGTTGATGAAGCCAACAGATGGTTGTGTCCCATTCTTTTGAGTGTCAAATTCCCTAAAGACAATTATTATGTCCCTTGACTACTCAAATTACAGTAAAAGTGTGGTAATTTTGGTCAGGTTTCTATGTTTGAAGATGTATTGAATAAACACATGTAAGCTGAATAAAGGTGCTTAAAATCAGGTAACATTTCCCCATAGGTTTCAAAATCATGGCTGAAATTTGACCAAGTCGTCACATTAAGATTCAAGAAATTCGAGTATTTTCCAGTTTGGCTTTTGAAAGGCTATACCTTAATCCTGGCCGATGGAAAAACTGACCGTTGTTATTAATGATAAGGACTTATGTAACTTGAACTTTGTTTTAACGTTCACAATCGGACAAGGATGGGACAAGTGTTGTATCGAGGGTTGAAACGTTTCAAAACCTTTCAACATGAGGCTTTAGTATGGCAAACATTTTAATCCTTTCTTTTAACTTTATCTGGAGAGAAAATCCGCATATGCTACACCGTTAATACATAAACTAATCTCTTCTTTAAACAAAAGTATGTGTCTACGGAGGTATTAAAGGTTGGAATAGTTAATCCTCTCTTGTTGGCCCAACGTTACAACAGGTCTTTTATATTCTTCAGTTTTGACATTTGGACAATATTGTTGTTTCATACTTTTGATTGTTTTCCGGTGTTTTGGGTCAATTCTATACTTTGGGGTGTTTAATAAGCTAATGGTAATCCGTGTCTCTTTGAATAGACTGGTCGTTATTTCACTCTTTTTGAGAAAACTAAAATGTTTTGAAAATTGGTTTGTACATTTTGTAGTTCTATTTTCACAACGATTTAAGATGGTGTTAGATAAAATCTGATAAAAACTTGTCTGGTATATTTTGTTACGATTTTCGACTTCATTTTATTAAGGAGGGGTGTAGTGTGCTAAACTTTGGCCAGACTGTCACTTCCTGTTCAATTCTTCACCCAAAATATTTTGTCCACATGATGAAAGGAATCTGATGTTATCTGTCAAAATCAGATTACAACTATTAGCACTCAATTAGTACCATGATTGTCAGCTATTGTCATATTCCCACAGATGATAGCTTTTCAAAGAAGAAAAAAAGGACAACATTGATTGAAATTCTTGATGATATCAGTTATCTGACTATGAAGTAATGATTGTGTTTTGTTTGAACAGCAGGCCACAATTACCACCCAATTATCACTAGAAGATTACTTCCCCTTTTTTTGTCCAGAATTTTTCTTTAGCTGCCTGAATTAATCCCCAGGCAGGGTGACATATTTGCTCCCCGTTTGTTTTGGTAAATGACTGTTTCTTTTATTTTAGAAGAACATTATTATATCTTAGCTCAACATTACAAATTCTACAACAGCATGAGGATTTAATGTAATTACTAAGCGTTTCCTTGGTTTTGAAATTTTCTGTTAATTAACTAGCTAATTTATCATACTTTTCTCAACTAACATAGTTTTATCATGTCATAATATAAATACGATATTTCATAACCGTAGCCTAAGAGAATAGTTTTTAAAAGTACAACTTCACGTTATACATTCCTCAACTTCTAAAATCTTGTAAAATTAGGTCCGTTGCTCAAAACAGTTAATTTTCGTTCAGTCTGTCATATTACAAGTGTATACTTTCATGTCATGCATACATCTTCTCTTTGTTTCACACCTGTTTATTTGTGATAATCTCTTTTCTTTGTGACCATTAGTCTTTCTTTTTGGTAAATTATCTGTCTTTTGGGTAAATCATCTTTCTTTTGGGTATTTTGTTCATATTTTCGGTACATTAATTTCTTTCTGCTAGATTACATACTCATAAATACACTAGATTCTACAATGAACAAATCTACAAAAGCTGCTGATTAGACTATTGTTCATTTCACTCATTTTCAGCTCTAAACCAAGTTAAACAATGATTCTTAAACAGAGCGAGTAATGTTAACCGGATTTGAAAAAAAGATAAAAATCCTACTTTTCAACCAAAGTCAGATGGTACATTTTTTGGTTCCAGTTTTGTTGGATTAATGCTATTAAAGATATGATCAAAATGAATAAGGCCATTGTTTTTAATGTTCGTTGACAGGCCAGTTCTCCCTTTTGTCACCATTGTATAATTATCCGATTTTTGCGAGTGAATTCATTAGTGCTTATAACTATCAAATGGAAACATCAACACTTTGAATGGAATGGCTGGCTTTCCGGCATGTTGTTATCTACAGTGAAAATCTTAGGAGTTCATTTTTTTTCAGCCCATGTTTTGCCTCATTTAACAAACAATGTACGGTAGTTACGGAGAACAATGTGACTACAAATGAGTTTAAAAACTATGTTAAAATGAAAAAATCTACAAAAGGCACCAACGCACAAAAAAATCTTAAATAGCTGATAAAGATCAAACATTTCGTCTCATTAGCAAGTATGTCCAGGTGATTTGTGAATTTAAGACACAATGTTTTCCAGCCATGGTTACTGAGCAATTATCATTACTATTAATGAGCCTTTTTCTGCACCTTTTTATAGACTGAGTTCCCTTTTTTGTGTAATTATTTCAAAGGGGTTCACATTATAAAGTGTGATATTCAAAGCCATAGCATTTGAACTGATGGCTGGATTGTTGTTTTTTTGTATTTTAAATAATAAAGATTAGATGTTTTATTTTATTTTTTTCATTTTTTTCTTGAGTTATTTCATGTTGCCAATATATAACTGCAAATTTAGACTGCCACTTATTTCTTCCCCTCATATGTTGCCAATCAATACACATTACTTACGAACATAAAACAAAATTTGCTGCTATTTGTCTAATTTAATTACCACAACAGCTATAGTGAAAACCCTTGATGTAAAAGCATGCATTTCTTTCAGTAGAAGTATACCACTATAAAAGAAGAGACCAAACTTTTTGTCTGATGATTAAAAGATAAATAACAAATCTGGCCGTATACTATTTCACCCATTGGCTACAAACTTGTCACATTTTATTACAAAGTACTTAAAAAATGCTATGTCTTTATTAACTTTACAAACGAAATCTTTCATCTAAAATATTTATAGTATGACTTTAAAACTTTGGTGTTCGTGTATTTTTAGTGAATCAGAGATCAGCTTTTTTTCATTTACTGGTAGTTTTTTTCCCTAAAGAAACTCATGTTTAAACTCTAGCAACGTACATGAACAAAGTACTGAACAAAAACATGAGATAACTAACTGCTTTAAATTTAATCTTATGTTGAACAAGCCCTAATTTGGCGACAAAAACACTCACACAAATTGTACATAGTTGTAAAAATTGTACAAAAATTGGTTTAACGTGTAGCTCTAAAATGAATTTAATGTTGATTAGCTTGCAATGATGTTCAGCGTGTTTCACAATTGTAACATTTCCTGCAACACTGTTCATTTATGTAGTTCAATAACTTAGAAGGATAGCTGTGTTACTGGTAACTAAGGACAACAAGAGATATTTCATTTTCCCATTGACTTAAAAATTAACAACACATTGTAATACGTCAAACTTTCTGTTACAAATCAGTTTCAGCTGTTGAATTGTTACAGTACAAAACAAGGAGTAGTTCATCATAAGTTTGTGAATAAAAGTGAACAAAACAACGACACCAATTTTGATAAGACCTGTGATTTTCTAATCCATGCTAAGAGGGTTTTGTTGAAGCCAATGGTGATGCTTCAACGATCAGCCCTTTTTGTATTGATTTTGCTAACCCTTGTCTTCTTTTTTCTATTTAATCAAGGATTTTTGTTCACTTTTTAACAGTTTGCCTATTATAAGTAAGCAATGTAACTGACTTCGATCGTTGCCTATTTCTGGGTTTATATACAGACTTTTAGTTTACTCTCAATCTTGTTTTAAGGACATGACTTTCGTGTAGCTTTTGTAGCAGTTTGAATGATTCACAACACTCATCTATTCCTTCAATACAGTACTCT
>ENA-OREC01002239-OREC01002239.1-marine-metagenome-genome-assembly--contig:-NODE-2239-length-10526-cov-11.939516_pt1 | contig 10526 bp, 4 predicted proteins | sample MGYA00248626_ERZ508543 | MGnify/ENA primary metagenome ERZ508543 (study PRJEB26211, sample SAMN05518279) | marine metagenome | isolation source: Puget Sound, Washington, USA | host: Bankia setacea...
CCAGCACGCACCTGTATTGTGTGCATATACATGTAGCGGTGTATGACTATAGAAACCAGCACGCACCTGTATTGTGTGTATATAGTTTTGACAACCTGTTCATTAGCTTGCAGTGTGTGTACACTTGTTTTATTATATTAAAAGTAAACACATGTAACTATAAGCGACTTTGCTTCATGTTTCCATTGACACAATGCCAGTGTTCTGTTGTTTGTGTTGGCTCTAATGTAACTCTAAGTTGACTTGTGAATTCTCGACCTTATCGTAATGGTCAACAGTAGGTGTCTACCTTATACGGTCGTTATACTCACCGCTGATTTACGTGATATAAAGAGGTCTGGGAAGCTGGCTGGATATTGGATTAAAGTATGTGTAGTTCATAGTCTGAATCTGGATTTACTTGCCTTGAAAACTACATAATATGTATTGAGAACTTTGTGGTATCATCAACACTTTGCTGTTGGTAACGTGTGGTATCATCAACACTTTGCTGTTGGTAACGTGTGAAGCATAGTGGTATTGAACGTACAGTCACCTTTATTATATATACTCACATCAACTAGATAACATTTAAACAAAATGCATTTAAGTCAAGTGTGCCTAACTACGACTAACTAACTAATTGATGGACGCCAACTGCAGCAGATTTTGTAAAAGTTGGGCCGTGTCCTCGAGACTTGTGTGGATGTTGTGTTGTCGTCTGTTTGTACACAAACATGGGTTAATTACACCTAGATATAAGCATGTGGTTGTAGAACAATAGTAATATACGTACACATGTTATATAAGTGTTATAAACAAAAGGAAAAACAAAAGGACAGGTGCCTTATTTCTCTCTAGGATAGTATATATGGAACAAACAATGTACACGTACAATTGATGTATACAATGAAAGCGTTACACCCGGGGTCTTATTTTCTGAGGACTGTTTTTGACATCTATTTCATGCCATTCTGTGTTCATCTGTATGTGGCAGGTAACGTACTGAAATGAACGACTCATACTGGTATCATCATAGCATAGTTCCCGATAATTACAAAATGTGTCACTACCTTGCTACCATGTTGAGTTTTAAGTTCAAATAACTGCAGGCTACTAATTATTACTTAAACACAACTGCTAGCCATTAGTACTTCCAGGCTACCATATAGTTTATGTTTGGTATGTCAGCCTTAGCGGATATTACATTAGATATGCATTATATTAGAGGTCTGTATGTGGGTACTTTAACGCTCAACCTAAAAGTGCATCGTAGTGTTACTTATACTCTTTAATAAAAACACATACACAATTCCACTGCACAGTTTGCGTGGAACATAAGGGCGTGTTAACGTACAAATAAATGTACCTACCATTATGTACCCGTCATGATTAGTACAAAGCGCTGTTAGTAGTGGCTTATAAAATGCTCTGCGAAGTCCACTTACAGGCATCAAGGACGAAACAACGTAGTCAGCATCGCCATTCCAATGTTGCATCAGCTGGAAGGGTAAATAACAATAACAAAATAACGGTGTGCGATCCAGACAGCTAGTACTAAAGACAGATTTACTAAAAAATCCACAAACGTAAGTCCTGAAATGCTGAGTCCAAGATGTAACTGGTAATCGCGATTAGATCGTAAGGCATTTGCTAAGACGACTGATATACAATGTTAAGTACGATGAAATGTATTCATTGGCCAAGTTTAACAGAAGACTCGACAGCACGTGGCAAAGTTGTATCATAGTGCACCAATACCAACATGTTGTTTTAATCTACGGTCTGTAAATGGTAATTATATATATATATAAGGAAGCGATATGGTGATTCTTATGGAAAAGTGGCCATGATGTTAGATTTTTTTCTGGCATTTCTTCGTACTGAATTATGAGACAGATAGCAATGCCATGGTACATGAGCCTTATTACAGAATATACAAATATAATGCTGTCTATACGCATTTACCACATCATACGTATCATAAAAACTAATTGGTTTACATATAACATCACCTTGAGCATGCTTATGAAACATATCTTCAGATCAGATTTCCAGCCATTTCGCTATTTCTGTTATGGTAGAACATAGAGAATGATCGCACTGTCCATAGAACGGTTAAACGAACGTAAGATAAACGAGAAGCTCCATGATTGAAGGATATAATGTTCTGCAAGAATTGTTTGAAACGAACTGTAATCACTGGGTGTAAGCTTCCTAGTAATGACGAAACTTAGAGGAGCGCACAAATTGCTCGTTGATGACATGTTTGTCCTACCTTGGAACAATAGACAGCACCATGTCCTAAACTTACCTAACATATCGCCGACTGTTCCTGCAACAGGATATATCATATTATACTGACTGCTGTAGCTGGTGCATTGTTTGCAAAACGTCACAAGATCGACAATGTATGCTAAACCTGGATGTAGTCAAACAAAGTACACAAACAAAGTACATATGCTACGTTTGCTGCAACTACGTTACCACAAGCTCGCCAGCAAAATGAACCATGTAATCTAACTGTAATTTCGTTTCGTACGTTCAGTTCAGTACCGAAACAACATACGTTTTTATTGAGATTTGACTGAAATTAGGACTCGTGAGAACTTGTTCTTCAAACGGTAGTTTTTTGTGTTGTTTGCACCAACTCCGTAATGATGCACATCAAACATATATGCCATATTTGAGCATGCCGGTATATACGTGTCAATGCTAACGCTACCTTTATATTATTTGTGACGTAACAAACGTGTTGACGTTACTACATTGTACGGCGATATGAGGCTACATGCAGCCCACATGTCATATTCAGACTTCATGGCAACAGCGTTGTCACATTTAAATCTCGTATACGCACTTTTCAATTTACAGACCTTACTAATTATTGTTTGGCCTACATTTTCCTGCAAGGTCCTTTCATATATAACTCATGGCTTTGTCATGTGAGATCTTTCTAGTCAACGGAAATATGAACATTATATTGACTATGCTGCATTTGAGATCTAGCTGGTATAATCCCTTCCCTTTTCCATCCTTTCCCGCTCAACTACGTTTGCTGTAAATAAACATCGTACACTACTTTCAGGTTATGCAACATTTGTTCTTTGTTAATTTCTTATGTTCCAGCGTTCGCTATTCTTGTTATGTTCCTTTATTAGACATGAAGTATAAGTATCCACAGCCCTGCAAATTACTTGTGTCATTGTATTATATTATGTGATTCGATTTCATAAGTATTTTGCAGGTTTATCGATACGTTTACGGCATGTCTAATGGAGAAACTAGTCAACATGTTACGTGTATAAACCGTCTTCGGGAAAAAGCACAACTAGCAAACATCTCTATATGTAAAGTGACACGGAGTGCATTTAAGCCACTAAATGTTACGGGGTTTCGTCGTGTTTTACTAAGCAATAAAGACTTCTATCCAAAAGCACTTATTATATAGCATAGTAAGTAAAACTTTTCTCTTACAGTACGCTTATGTTCGTTGACATCTTAAAAATTAAACACGCAGGTTCAAAATATTACACGATATATCCAATATTTTATTTTAGTATAAAAATGGGGAAAATTGCCACTTAACTAGCACTTATAAATGACTTCGTACCATACGATACAACCAATATATAGTTAACGACAAAGCATTCAGTATGTATCTGTTAAAATATCCTTTTTTTAATTACTTGAAATCAAGGAAATCATTTCTGACCCACAAGAGGTTATGTCTTGTTTTAAATTTTGCATTGTACACAACACTTGTAACATGTCATTAATCTACATTTACACTAGGTTAGCTTCGCTTGTAAACCGTGGTGAAATGGTCATTTATAACTTGTTGGTTTATGAATGGTTTCTGCATGTTAAACGATAAAACTAACCTGGCGGCCATATAGGAAAATAAGGGTGCGATCGGTATCTGAAAATAACTCACCCCTAAGAAAAAAATGTGTCGTCTGGTTGTTGAAGGAGGATGTTTCTATTGTTGACAATCTTATCAGACATCTTATCGACGCCTTATTATGTCCAATCATGTTTCCCGAAATACTCATATGATTCTATCAGACGCTAATTTTGCGACAGAAGACATACGAGCCGTCACGTAACCCTGATGGCGACTGTAGACATTTGGTTCATTTGTGTTTATTCAAATGGTGCGTCTTTTTCGATTTTGCTGTTATTGTAAATAGGTAAATTCCACAACGCACCGTAAGTGTGTTCATGACACCATACAACGTTCTATTAGTGTAACTGATTTATCTATGGAAATATCCATCACACCACAATGATTACTGACAGACGCAGACGACACCAACAGCGGGATCCGCAATCCTACTTGACACAATTGAATTCACGAATATCACTGATGTCATTTCTAGCACCAGAAGCCCCTATTGGCATGCCCAGAGGGAACGCATTGTTTGGCTGTTTTTGGTAACATAGAAAATGCCATTACCGGGATGCCATCCAAAACACATAACGTTCCTTCCTGAAGAACCTAAAAGTGATGCAAGAGATTACGTAGATTTGGTATATATTTTACACTCGGAGTCTTTGTTTAACATGAAATAGCAGAACAAGACTACTGACTATGTGTCTGTTTTGGTGTGTATGATATATCGGATACCATAGTTGAGTCCTTACCGGTAATGGGTGCATGTTTTGATAAGAGCTTGTATGAGATGGCCATATATTTCTACATCAAACATACAATGGAAAATTTCACTGGTTACAGTTATCCTTAAGTAAATGGATTTGTAATTAGCAGCGCACGTTGACTGTAGACAAAACAATTAAAATTACAACAACTAATAATAAGAATGTATACAAAAGTAATGAACGACGAATCAGTAACTGTTGCATTTGCGTCACCTTATTTTAGTTCGATGACTTTCAGTGGTTTTCAACTGTCTTGGTTTAATGACATTTATTTGTTTGTGAAATGTTCGGTGGTCTTTTAATTTGTCCGTCAGTTCGTTCTCCTAGGAAACTGATGTGATAATGATAACCAGCGGCTAGTCTTAAAATCGGTTCATTGACAGGACAGCAGTATATTAGAAAATACGATGTCCTCAGTCCCCCCAAGAAGCCTAAGCTCTCTGTTTTACATAATGTACTTAATCCTCAGTGTAATGGCGTTGAAGACAAATGCTGCAGCGGATACCCATTTCTCATTTCATGACCTATTGAAGCGAGCATCACGTTTCCAAGACCTCAGGGGTATGACAATGAGTGCAACATAGAGTTCAAGTCGTACGTGATAGAAGTCCAACCAAGCCAAGTTTATAGGCGCACAAGGAAAGGAGGTGTCCACAAAAACAAAGACGATTTGGTGGCGAAAAAAAGGACCCTCGGACAACTGATGTGTACGTGAGCACTATCATCTCTCTACCTTTAATACATGAACTACAATTAGATTAACGATTGCTATAACAAGTCAACACATACATTACACAGAAAAGCCCAACACATGATATATTATACGCAAGGCGACGGGCGGGAACAAACCCAGACATATGTACGGAGGATCATAGTGCTACATCACGCTTTCTAACATCCCACATTGAATGAGTACTATTCTTAGTTAAGTCTTTTCGTAATAATGATGTCCTTAAACAATAATGACTACAGATTAACAACTTTTGGGAAACCAGATAAACGCACATCATGACGTAACAATCATTACGCACGTGTGTAATTTCAAATACCGGTTTACGTATATCCCAGAGAGAGAGAAAGTAGCGCATGACTCATTTTGCTGATTATCTTTGATAGAAGTATGATAAATGAGTCTGAATTCGTAAAATAGTTTGAACAGTGAATTTATATGCTCCCCATCAAGAGATAGCTTGAATAAGTCGATAAAAAATGTAGACGATTTAGATGAACATTCCAAACTCCATTCCAAGTTGTCTGTAGCCTTGGTAGACTTGTTGAGATTCTTGTATAACCATGATTCTTAAGATTTGTAGACATCATTAGTCAGAAACAGTCTATTTGCATACTTAATATATAGTTGCAACGAACTCGGTTGGAATAATCTTGTCTTTGAGTACTTCAAAACATAGCTTGTTACAAGCCTAGTCACATTGCTGCGTTAGATCTTTATGAGTTCCACAAAATGTCTGCATATTTCAGAGAATTAATGGCAGTAAGTTCACACAAGCCTACACAAAATTGCCTGTTATAGTATCTTCAAAGACGTGTGTTGAAAAGGTTTGATCGTCTTATCGTACATATGATAGATACAAACGTAATACAAGATCTAGAATTTTGATAAATGCGGTTGCTGGCTGGAATTCAAAAGGGATCATATGGGCAATATAGTCTAATAAATCACAGACAAAAAAGAGAATTAAAAGAAATACGTAAATCTTTTATTGTGGATCAAAACCCTCGAAAATTAACAGTGCTAGTTCGAGTACCGGTCATCATGTATGGGAATAGATTAGCGTGTAAAACATTTTGTATTGGTTTAAGTTCGTTCAAATGTCAAATCGATAGGGATAATAAACAAATAAAAATATCAAATCTGTTTGCTGTATAAACACGGTAAAGGGCAAGGTGCTGCACTGTTAGAGACTGGGCTATGTTTGACCTTTCATATAGTACACACTACCTACTGTCGGTTTACCACGTATTCAATGGATTACCTTGTAATGGTATACATATTGTTACACTTTATTTCAATCATGGTACAGCATTCGAACGGATGTCGTTCTCTACGTTGGACATGAATCTAATTGTACTAAAGGTGTACCCTGACGGTCGAGATGTAAACCATTTTAAGCGTACTTTTAGAGATATAATCAAGCACTTTAGTTCGCGTTTTGCCTTTAGTTCTAACCGGTCAACGACGGCTGTTGACCATGTTGAGAGATGATCACTTCGTCCGTACTCACTAAACAACCTCTAAAGGATTACTAGACTCAGGATGGTCGACAGTTCCTAATCGTATACATATTAAAGAGTCCATTAACGGTACATGACACCCCACCATCTCCATAAATACACAAACACGAATTTCTAATTGGCCACTTTATAAAATATGATATTCTACGACATATTTAATCAATGCATCTAAAGTTTGGTTACTTTGTATTGTACACATCAATCTATCGATTAACGGAAAGAAAACAAAAACGTTACCATGTACAAAACTGTCCATGGGGAACGGGGGTACGAACATAGATTATGTGCTCGGGCTCCTCGTGTACGGCAGGAAGGAAAGGTAGGAAAGTACTCCTCGTTGATTGTCTATTATGAAAAAAAACTTTAAATATGGCGAAAATAAGCATAACAGAACGCGCTCAAGCGTTTTCATGCACAAAAGTGTAACAATTCAAGGAAACATAACTGCGATGAGGAATCGAAATGCCGTCATTCAGTCTTCTACTTCATATCCGTGTCAATCTCGGTATGATGTTGGCACGTGATTACGGATCGTGTCAAACGGCTAGAAGCACGCTAGTAATGTTTCTAGCAATCAACGTGTAAAAAAATGGCCTTTAAAAAGTCTGCATTTTAATCCTCTCAGCCACTTGTTGGACCTATTGAAACGCAAGGTTCGTGCACAGCCGCTGCAACTAAGCCTCAGGAAGCTCACCCGTGGTATTCATCAGGGGTGTGCGGCCATTCCACAACAGTATAATCATAGACACATTTTATCAATGAGTACACGTTACCTTGCTGAAGATGCGACGCCTATAAAGGATTGGAACGAATTAAATACGACGTGATTTGATGTTGCAGTTTTTGTTTTTAGGGTGTCCATATGAACCATTTAATTTCAGTTTGTTCCCGTGATCAAATTTCAATGAAGTTTTGTTTTATATGTTAGGAATACATTTTTGTTTTAAACTTTCATTTGGTTATTTGTATTTTACTCCGAATACTTTTCTTAAATCATAACAAAAACTAGGTGGCCAATTAGAAATTATTTGTATGTTGTTACATGTATTTGCACTGCTATATTTTTGTTCACTTTGAATATGAAAATGATCATGATTGTATAGTTTGTGATGCTGGCAGTTTTGCCTTCACTCATATATGAAATGAATATTGTAGTGTCCTTCGTACAATGTCATTTTAGTGACCTATAACCTTAACTTTCAGACAACATTGACCCGACAATGTAAAAAAAGCTAAAACAGGCAACAGGGGTACTCTGGATACGTCGATCTTCTATATTATGCCGAGAACATAACACATCAAGTATATAACACATCAAGTACATAACACATCAAGTATATAACACATCAAGTATATAACACATCAAGTACATAACACATCAAGTACATAACACATCAAGTACATAACACATCAAGTATATAACACATCAAGTATATAACACATCAAGTATATAACACATCAAGTATATAATACATCAAGTACATAACACATCAAGTATATAACACATCAAATATATAACACTTCAAGTACATAACCCATCAAGTACATAACACATCAAGTATATAACACGCCAAAATACATTCCACACCGATTGTATAATACATGGAGTACATCATAACACGCCGAATACATAACACGCCGAATACATAACACGCCGAATACATAACACGCCGAATACATAACACGCCGAATACATAACACACCAAGTACATAACACAATAAGTACACAACACTTTAACACTTGCATGAGCGTATTGACCGGACACTCTTTATTAAATTACATGGAACAATGCATTACAAAATAGGTGTTAAATGTGTATACAATCAACACGTGTTTTATACTCTGTTACGATAACATGACACTCTAATCCACCTATTTCACAATTCAACAAACCGTGAAATGAATTCATGAGTTTCTGGTCAATAATTATATGCAATACAGAACGTTGACCAGACTACAAACACCAGACGTTCCTCGTGACATATACCTAGTGAAGTAAAATGCTAAGGATCGGATATAAATTATGGGGCACTTTGATAAGTTTCAGTTATTAACCAACAGTCCATTGGTTTTCTAGGATGGTGATGTGTTTAAACACAAGATTAGGCCCCCTGGAGTTATTGAGTGTTAACCCTTTTGTGTGCCATTTTCATCACGTACATGTACAGATTATTACTTTGTAATGTTGTGTTGTAATGTGTATGTATTTTTCTTCTTATTCTTCAAGTAAACATCGTCGTTAAATAAAGTCTTTGTTATTATTATCATTATTATTAACCCATATAACCCTCGCTCGAAAGCACACGAACCAATACCCCCAGCATATGAGTAGTTGTTTGTTTGTTTACTATCCATCAATAAACTCCCCGGTCCATTCACCTGTGTACCTTAGTTCATTGAATAAGTAGGTACGTACTGTATTAGTAATTTAGTTCCAAACATAATACTTACCAGCCGGACTACCTGCCTTTCCACAGGAAAATGATGCAATAACAGCCCCACAGCTCGTTAACCATTTACACAAACCTATTAAATAGTGGAAAACATATGACCACAGAGATATAAAACTTCAAGGGTACCTAATAGCATTTCATAATCTCTCTTGTTGTACCAATAACAAAAAACATATGTACAACTAATAAACATAAACAAGTGTATGGTTAATTTCGACATCATATAAGTTTCACTTCAATAACAAACGCAGATGTAGGGGGTGAAGGTATAAACTAAAGAACAGGTGAGGACGGAAACGCGGTATCATCTTCTTTATTTAATAGCACGTCAGACATCTTACTCTCTTCTGGCGAACGAAACACGATAATATGATGTTATGGATAATTTTGGCATCTATAATAATAAACATAATCCGGGTAAACCTTTATACAGTGTCTATGATGAATGGTTTATACTATAGACTTTGACTGGTATAGTTCGGGTATATTTTTGGCACCGATGACTCACACAGGTAGGTTTTGTATCTAGGCTCACACTTGACTGACATCAGCTGGGGAATCATCAATTGAGCCTCAGTACAACAAACCATTACCACTCTTCTATGGTCAGGAACTGTTACTTGTGTTTTCTTCGTTTCCAGATAGTTCCCATCATAGACGTTTTGGAAGATATAATACAACAATGACACAGATACGTTCGAAACATATGTTGTTCTTCTTTGAGAGTTATACGAGATACTTATATATATATACAGTCTGTCTCACCAGTAAAGAAACAGCGTGTAAACACGTAGAACAAAAATAGGTTTAAATAGCAAATATATATATAATGTAAATAATGATGATCCAGAACCTCCCCATCCCCCCCCCCCAAAAAAAATCCCAAAGAAATCACTTGTGTCTGAGAAGACAATTTGGTAATATGTTAACTTAGGATTAACATAATATATTAAGTTTCATTCTTTATTCAGCATGCTACATGACATAGATCTATATGTACATGAGTACAATGTGCCCAGTAGTACAGTGAGTATTTAGTACAATGTGCCCAGTAGTACAGTGAGTATTTAGTACAATGTGCCCAGTAGTACAGTGAGTATCTAGTACAATGTGCCCAGTAGTACAGTGAGTATTTAGTACAATGTGGCCAGTAGTACAGTGAGTATTTAGTACAATGT
>ENA-OREC01002240-OREC01002240.1-marine-metagenome-genome-assembly--contig:-NODE-2240-length-10522-cov-14.182767_pt1 | contig 10522 bp, 3 predicted proteins | sample MGYA00248626_ERZ508543 | MGnify/ENA primary metagenome ERZ508543 (study PRJEB26211, sample SAMN05518279) | marine metagenome | isolation source: Puget Sound, Washington, USA | host: Bankia setacea...
TGTTCTTGACCACAACACATACCTAATTACTAATCGATGCATTGGTACTAATCTAATCAAAAACGCTCAGTTTGTATTCCTCTGTTTTAACTTTAGAATGCGGACGTGTGACGAGTTATTTAAAGTCACCAACCACTGTAAATACGATCGACTGTGTTGCTAATCTAACTAGATTTAACAGTGATATATGTGTCCAAATATTGAAAGAAATCGAAGTACAGTCAGTTTTGGATGTTGGGACCCGAGGTCACGACAGTCTCAGTCTAGTATGAGGGATTAGATTTATGATTCAATGTGTGTGCTTCTTTGTTATAACAGGAAAGGTTTTATAAATGTGTGACAACAACTGAATCGTCCTCAACAGACAATAAACATTACTTTTATTTGGTCATACGATTACCCCCTTCTGCCATCTCGAAAATTAACTTTAAAATCACTAATTCACTTATAGCTTGTTTGGAATACAAAGGGTAGTAATGATGAATTCTAAATGCTTGCTATGACAACTTCTTTTACCCATGTAGTGCAGTTTAGATGTTGGTTCCGCATCACCTGTACTGTGCCATGTGTACTGTAAATCTTTTTAATTGACAGGTGCTCTCCACAGTAAGAATGTTTTCAATTTCTGTGAAGATACCAGGTGATTTCAAGAATTGTGGGTACCTGATGAGCACTTATTTAACAGGTAAATCTTCTGTTTCATACACTATCTATGACATCCTGATAAACTAATGGTGTAAACGCAAAATGTCATTCCTTGTTCTGCCATTATGCTCCTGATGTAAGCTAACACAAGGAACATTAGTATATTTTATTGTGTTTGATAGCTCTAAATCACATCACTTCAAATGCCATACTGGATGCCCGTCAGTCCAATATGCCCATGCATTTTGGTTGTTTGTACAATGCCAAGTCAAAATCGACCACACGATGTTTAGAGTTTAATGTTATTTACTGTATATATAATATTGCATGATACTGGTGACAGCTTTTGTTTCTTTTATGTAAGTACATGTTGTATGTCTTTTAAGCATACAATAAGTGACCTATAAATTATTGGTTTCTTTGGTTCAGTGGATTGTAGATTGATTCTCGTGACACTTTTTCACAGGATTCTAAAGTACGCCGCAGGGTTTGAAAGAAACTTCGGCAAGAGAGAAGATCATGTATATATAAACAACAAACACAAGTAATGCATTTTAACATACAAAAATTAAAGTTTATTTCTCTGTTCTTCTCCACCATTATCATTTACTATACGTACAAACAGTGGCATGATGTGAAAATACAAGCACACATACAGACACTCAATGTGGTGATCACTGTATATAAAAAAGAGAACATTGTTCAGTAGCACACATAGAACGGGCGATATAAGCTCAAACTAGTAAAGGTCACTGCAAAAGTATTGTAACTATGCATGAAAATAGAGGGCAGATACAACAGTTCTACAGTAGGCTAGTTATAGAATTTCCAAAACTATATATTTGTCTACCGAAAAAGGTCCATAACATACAATTTCACAGTGAGAATCTACTGTTTACATTGAGTTGTAATTTTTGAAGATGAGGAAAAAAGTATAACAATTTTTTTCTTCAAAAGTCAAATATTTTTTTAAATTATACAAATGTTACCATGTAGAACTGATCAAATTGAAATGATTATAATAGTGTGAAAAATGGGGGAAAATATGATAAAACAATTCAGAGACACTTTCAAATAATCTCAAGCTTCAATAATGTTGTGTTTGTAAATACAGTAAAAAATTATATTTTGTTTAATGCTGCATAATGTTGATCAGGTAATGATTTTTAAATATAAATTACTTGCAGAAATAAAGCAAATGTAAACAAAGTATAATTCAGTTGATACAGATTAAAGCTTATGACATTTTTTTTATTAAGAAGAAAGATATTGCTGTCTGGTTAATGAAAATAACTCATTTAAAATACAAACTATGAGCAGCTGTAACGTTACATGAAATTTGATTGGCTGCTTGTATGGAGAAGTCTGATTGGTTCCAATATATGTAGAAATCTTTTTATGAAACAAGTACATGCCTTCTTACCAATTAGACAAAGTTATGTGTGTTACCAAATAGAGTCTATGTTGATTCATTCACAGCACATATTCTGAATTGGAGATATGGTTACCTGGACAATTGGACAACAAAAAAAATGCTTCATCTGCAAGTAATCGCTTCTCAATAACAAATTAAAAATACATGTAAAGATTACCCTATTGTTATCAGTTTATAAAGAGATTCCTCAAACTATACAACAGTTCTTGTTTGCCGAAAAAATATTAAAAAGCATGATTATGAAATTATTTGAATTTTAATGTTGTAATGGAAATGGACGGTTTGTTGGTTTACATTCGGAGGAACACTTTATACAATCTGTTACCTTGTCTTTGTTACAACTGCATGTCTGTGCTAGTTTTTACCAGGAAAAAAGGAAATAAAATTCACATTATATAAGATATATCATCATCCCTAATAAAACTCCAATCAAAATTCCTTCCTTAAAAACTCTTTAATTTTGAATTTTACTACAACATAAAAGTTGATAAATGTCTGACATAGACTGGTATATTTGGTAAAACAGTCAAACGACAGCTCTGATTTACAATGTAAAACTCACATTAAATTCATTAATTAATTATGCATATTGCCTAACAGTGACAGTTTATTTTATAGTAGTTAAAATATTTGCTGTCTGTCTGATGTATGAAAATGATGCTTTCGCAAAAAAAATGCGTTGCAATGGGTTGTATCCATCACAATGTAAGCGCAAGTAATGGAGTCAGATCTTTTCAACAATAACAATTTAAACAGAATAAACGTATATACATTATTGCTTTATCTTTAAACGCAGGAGTTTGTTCTTTCCAGAAAATTAACTTTGAAAAATGAAAAATTCACTGTTTTATGGTTTGAAATTATATTGTTTTTTCAGAATTTATCTTTTGTTTAATTTCCAATTTTAGGGATGAATGCAGGAAGTGTTTTTATTATTCAGTAGCATTTAGACACCTTTTGCTTTCACCCCTCAAAATGTAAATATTCCCGTAATATAAACAAATGTGGAAGACTTAGGAAAAACCATAACTTTACAGAGTTCAATTAAATCAGATTAGAAAATTTAAAAGAAATAAAAAATAGCTCTATAATGATTTTTTGATTTGTTTCAGTCTCCTTGACCTTATGATTGTCCAAGAACTACAAGAACAGTTTATATCCACTTTTTTCCAATAAATCGGTACAAATTAAATTGGCGTTGGCCTTAATTGTCAAGAATAGAACTGATTAAACGTTACCATGGTTGTAATACAGAGCTGATCAACATGATAACTTTCCAAAGATAACCCTTTTGCTTTGCTAGTAAATATTTTTTTACATAATTTCTATAAAAAAAAATCCACTTGATATTGATTTTTATGAAACAAATGTGATAACAAAAACACGGTCATTGTTGAATTGAAACACTGTCAGTACCTGAGCCTTAATTGGGTAAGCAGAACAAAAATAATCTTCTTTTCCATGATTTCAGCAAATAAAAATATGCACTGTTATAAAAGTACAGTTTGCATTGTAAAACATTCTAAAGCATCATCATATAATCGGTACATTGTATCTGTTTTAATTAAAGAAATAAATGAAACAGGTGCTACTTGTAATGGTGTGTAATATCATAATGTTTTGTTTAAATGGTTGAAGCATAATTTTTGTTAGGATTTCTATTTCAAGTAATAACTTCGGTGATGCAAATGTCTTTGGTATGTTAAAAATAATGAAGTACTATCATGGCAAAATACAAGAATGATCACTATGGTTACGCTATAATGTAATAATGCCTACTGTAAGAGATGTGTACAGGTAAAAGTTCACTTGTACATGGTGATCTATTGAGAGGAAAACTGTTCTAAGGGCTATATAATTGTAAAGGCAGATAGAACATGTCCCTATAACTCCTTGAATGTAGTCAGCTAATATGTAGTACTTTTTGAAAAAATAATGGTCAAAAAAGCAAAAATAGTTGATTACATCTAATACTGCTTCTTTTTGTAGATGAAATGGGTTTGGAGAAAGGGGTCATGTATATTAGATTTACAGGTAGTTAATTAAGTAGGAATTGTCACTTATAATATGTACAAAATATCGTGAGAAAATTATAAGCGCAGCTTCAAAACGTATATTCCATATTTGGTTATATAATTCCAAACATTTAATACAAACTGCCACCATCTTGTTCCCAAACTAATGCTGAAAAGAAGAAAAAAAATGTTCATGCACAGAAAAATAATCGACACAAAGTCTGGCATATGATAAATTATCTTAACTGTACACCAACGTTAGAAAAATTCAAATATCCTTATATCGAGATACACTAAATAGACAATAACAACAGTTTGCAGGTAAACACATTACATACAAATAATACTGATCCGTGATTACAGACACTTTGATATGTATCCAACAGCAGTGAAAAAAATTAAGTTGTAATAAAAATGTCAAGTCAGGTCTGTGATAGAATTATTTGAAAAGAGAAGACCAAGATGTGAAAGTTTGATGGCTTTTGTACAAGCAATCTGAACTATACACTTTCTCAATATCTAAACTCATTTGAGCTGAATTGTTGCTGTTTCCATTTTGTGATGCAAGGTAGAAATAAAATATTGTCCGTAAATGAAGCTGTATCTTTACCCAGTTAACATAATGTGTGACAGAAAAAAATGACAGAAGATCTTGAATTGGTTCAAAATTTTAAGTTTGATGGAAAAAAAAAAGGAAATGATCTTTTGAGATATGAAAACTTCTCTTAACAGTGTTTAACATGTATTATTTTTAATACTGAAGGTGATAAAATCTTAGAAGATATGAATTTTATTCAGGCAAAAGTGCCAATATATATTAGAGAAAAATATCTTGAACAAAATGAATTTAGGAAAAATTGGTTAAAAAAGAGGAGGCTGTATACTACGATTTGTTTTGTTTTACTGCTTAAATAACACATATCTAGATAATGCTGATTTTTCTAGGAATATATTTTATTGTAGATTGTTTTACCAGAAATATTGACATATTATCACTTGATATTACAGTGATAAAAGTTTTTTTAACACATTCAAATTGCTAAATAAATATTTCATGGTGATCAATATTAAAAAAAGTTTGGAAAGGAAACACTAAAACAATTATTTCTGATTAAAAGTGAAAGAGGTATTTTATCAAACAGGCATTTCAAAGTATAGTAATAGTTCTTGAGTTGAAGTTAGAGATTACAACATTGTTTAACCCATTCTTAAGTGGCATGTTGATTGTGTTACACAGTCTAGATGGAAGGAAACATTTTAACCATTGCCATAACTACATTATATATGATTTTATTTATTCCTCAAGTACATGTATGTGTAACAGTGAATTTTGACTTTTTTTATATACATGTAGTAAAGTGGAGTTTGTACCATAGGAGACCAGAGATTTCATATATTGTTTTTCTTTATCAAGTTTTAAACATATGAAGCCAAAAGATGGGAGAACTATGATTGAATTTTTTGGTTGATGAACCACACTGACAGTTGGTGTAATCATTTAACCTTTTGTAAACGTATTGGTGTCTAGTGTGGCTGACACTTGAATAAGCTCATATTTCTATTTACAACAATCTCAATGAGTTTATATTTAAGTGTTATTGTGTGCTAGTTTACATTTCAGCAACGAGGTACGCAGACCATAGAAAAAGTAATGAGAATAGGTTGGCTAGAATAACATCAGCTCCGAATAGAATTTCTAACCTTTTGTGTCAGAATGATTATAAATTTATGTGTTAGCATTTCACAGTGGCTAATTTATGCAGGGTATTTGACAGGATAATGCCATATGTAGATTTACGTGTTTAGGAGTGATATATGGAAAATAACCAATCCCAAGTGTAATAACAGAAGATAGATATAAACATCACAGACTGACACATTATTCTACACTTTCTTTTATATTTTTTTGTCAATTAGAAGCACGTTTTTTTTTTTCTAAAATGGGAAACAAAAACAAAATAATAAACAACAAAGAAACATTAAGCATGAATCAACATAGAACCAACTGCATAGCACAGTACCAAGGATACAAAAAGCTAAAAAAAAACAATGGTGTATTTGTTTCAAAGTAATAATAAAACAAATTTGTAAAAACAACACAAAAGTCGACATAAAGTAAAACAAAACAATACTGTTAAAGTAATTTGTAGGTCTGTTTGGGACAATAAAAAAAGATTTATATTGGTTCAATACTTTCTCAACCACATGGAAACTTGGCACCTTAAGGCTAAATATTAGATTGTTGCATTTGCTTCAGACATACTCTCTCACCTTCTTGGACGACAAGCACAGAATAAAAAAAAAGTTTTACCAAGAACCAACGTTTATCAGCCACCATGCATAAGTAAGAATGAGGTACAATGTTACATAGATAGTGACTCAGGTAGGCAAGCTTTCCATGTGGTGTACAAAGACATATAAAACACATACACTTGTACCAATAAACGGGGCTTTGGGCAGCAAATCAGAACACTGCCACGAAAACCCCAATTCAGATCTTTGATTAATTAACATCAAAACAATTTAAAACTAGTTTTCCCGGCCAAAGCCATTGATAACATATACACATGTGACAGGTGGAAACCCAAGATGGCCGCTCTCTTAGTTTAAAAGTTTCTATGTACAAATGTTGCCACCCTGGGTACCCAATCATCAAATTTTAATACCATTCATACCCTATGTTACAGAGGTACTCGATGAGTCTTACTAATAGATAACACATACTATTTACAGTCTTGATTTCCTAATTGAATACCTGCCTATGAATGTTGTCATGCATTAATGCTAAATATGAAACAAAGGGTTTGTCTCTTTAACTACAAACCCTAAACTGTTGCATGATGTGACTAATGTATCTATAAACAAATGATAGCTAAGCTTGTACAATGGACTGTTTGAAATGTAGACAACAATTTGCACCAGGTTGCTCTTTTATCTTTCTCTGTTCACATTACACCAAAAGCACCAACGTTGTTTTATACTTTTTTTGGTTAGATATTGTCCTTTTTGCATGTGTCAACAAACCTAATTCATGTTTATAGTAAGTTTTGTGATTTTACATTTATGATAAATTTTGGTCATCAAAAAGTTCAGAAGAATTTTTGCTAGTTTCATGAAAGAATTAAAGAGCCTAGGTAACACTGTGCTATATATAATATACCGTTACATCTGTCACAGTAGAATATCCCAACTATTAAATGGAATGAATGCAAGTTTTAGCCACACACATTTTGTCATGGATATAATACAATACATGAACAGTTCTATCACACACACAGACACGGTATGTATGTCATCACTGCCCAATCCATGGCACCATGGCACACTAACTCATTTGCTCTGAGGTATTTGGCAATACTAAAAGAAAAACCTATCTCAAATTTAACACTCATTTGTAGTGATTGATGACATGTAGTAAGACACATAAGATAATAGAAAAAGAAACTTGGCACCAGGCTCAAAAAGGCTCCAACAAAAAAATAGAATAGAACATTATAAACAAGTACTGACTGCCTTTGTGCTCCCACCATTGTAATCTCCTCAATTCATACTAACTGACAACGCAGTGCTTTGATACATACAGCACATGCATGGTTTATATGGTATATAGGTCTTCGTTTCAAGACGTGATTTACAAGAATACTTAATTTTGTAGAATCTGGTTGCCATGGAAACAGGCAGGTTTAGAAAATTCTAGCCTTTCTTGTTAGGTAAAGCACATAATTTGAAAATGATGCAAGTTTATGGAGAAGAATCAGAACTTAAGACAACACATCAAAGGAAAATGTCAAAGCACACTTGAAGAAAACAAAAACCAAAAATCAATGTAAGACTAGTGAAATACTGGAAAATAAAACACAGGTTAACAAAAGGAAGATAACTCTTGAGAATAATTCAACAAAAAAAGGTAGATAACAGTACAAAATGAGTACAACAAAGTGTTTTAGCAAGGTTTCACTTCACATACAACACTATCATTCCCTGTGACTAGTTACAGTCGTGGCTATATGAGACTGTGTAAACACACTACATTGTACTACACATCATCTCATACAATGTCATGTTCTGCACCAATGCACCATAGTATATTGTCATGGCTACTAACAAAACCATATGCATGTCAGAGCTCCGTCATGTGACACCATGCTGTGTGTGTCTGGCTGTGTGGGAATTGTATTCCCTGAATGTAATATCCCCACGGCCAGGTCATGTGACGGTGTCCACTGGCAACACTCCAAGGTTATATATACAGACGTCAGCAGTATTGGTCGACCCATTGGCTGTCGGTCATATTGCTTGCTATCTAGTTACCACAATGTTCATATAAATGTATAACAGTTTAACAATGGTTAAAAATTCACCCGTATTGCGATGAATGTATTCAAACATCTAGCAAGCTTCATGTATAGCTGCATGTGATGCTTCAATGTCATGTTATATTTTTAATACTTTTTTGTTATATTTAATACAAAAGTAAACACCCTGTTCATTGTCACAACACAGCACAACAAATGTCCGTTCGTCCGATGATGTGTACGAGATTTATAAAATCCACTCCATCGTAGACTAGCCCATCCACTGTTACCCAGCATGAATATCCTGTATGTGTCCCATTGAGTCCATACTACTATGAAGAGGTGGGCTTTGGGTCGAGCCCATGGACATACCATGTGGGCTCATGGCATGGGCTCCATGTGCACCCATCATCATGTGATGTGGATGCCCGGGTATGAGCATAGAGTTAGAGCCGCGTCCATGAAGCTGTGACATTTGAGAGTAAGAGCTGCTGACTGGTGGTGCTCCGTACATCTCAGCTCCGTGCATACCCAGCATATCGTATCTCTGGGTACTATCCATGTGAGGATAACCAGCTTTCATGGGATCATACATGTCGGCTCCATGCATTCCAGGTACCCCTACAAATACAAATACAAGTCTATAAACAGTTGGTCTAAATAAGAAAGTTATGGACAAAGTATGCACTATTAAAGAATAAATCTGGGATACTTCTCAACATTAACTTCCCTAAACATAGTTCTAATAGGAAAGTGCGTTTGAAAGAACTTTTGTTTGTTCAGAAGTGGTGATGAAAGCATGTTTGGCATTCATCAAACATGCCTATAATATAAATGTTTGACAAAAGAACAAGAAATAAAAGAAGCAAAAGTTCAACATGAACATTTCAACATCAGCTGATTATGATCAAATATACAGAAATCACTGTCAGTCCAATTTTAATTATTTGAGCCATGGTTTTAAGCTCAGATGATTTTAATGTGTTAGAAATAAAAACTAAATGTCCAGGTGTTGATAATACTTTACTGTGAATTCCTGTCAGTTATTGGAGTTGTTGAAAAAGATTACACATGATTTACTAAGCAGCTACTGAAATACTTGAGCAATACATCATGTGTGTGGTGTTTGAGACGACTATTAACTCAATCAGCAGCGTTTACTGTGGCCATTGCTTGCTCCATTTACCTCACACACTGTATGCTTTTACATCCTTTATATCTTGCAGTTTTGTACCGTTGAAATTGTAAGATGGGGTGGGGCTTTCTTAATTAACTGTCGACGACAATGTACCGGGACAGGTAATAGGTTTGAAAGCAGAAAGCACAACAAATGTAGGATGACAAAGGTAAAAATATATACCAGTTCAAACTTTCCTGATCAAAGAAGGTACAACAAGTAAACATAGACTTTCCTTTGTGTATAAATCAAGGGAATCAAAAATCCAGGTGTTTGTGATTTTTACGTGTGAAAATATTCTCTCCGATTCTATTTTAATATTGCAGAATGGTATTGAAATCTGTGTGTGTCATAGTCACTGCAGAACTGCTGTAACTGCCTTAATATTGATGCTTAATTGCTTTAGTGTGTCTCACATAGCTTGTAGAATGTCACACAGGGTGTATGAGTGCAAGATAGCAGTTGTGAAAAGTTAGTTGTCTACTTACTGTACATGCTGTGTCCCATTTGCATATGTTGATTCTCCCAGGCAAGAGATCCATCAGGGTTGTAGCCCGCATGTGCCCCAGGTGCTGAAAATAGAAAACGTCATCATAATAATACTGCTTGTTAGTTATATAGAACAGTCCTATACAGTGAAACCTCTGAATTCTGGCCTGGACCTGCATACTTGTTAGTTATCTAGAACAATAACAGTCCTATACAGTGAAACCTCTGGAATCTGGCCTAAACCTGGAGCTGCCACAAATCTAGACACCTCAAATATCAGAACAAATATTGCTGCCAAACTTAAATGAAAAGGTTTTTACATGATCCCGAAAACAGAGAAAAAAATAGCCAAAGGGTGTCATGGTTTCTAAGGGAGCAAACTCATTAAAGGGTAGTCTTTTACAGGGAGCAAACTCATTAAAGGGTAGTCTTTTACAGGGAGCAAACTCATTAAAGGGTAGTCTTT
>ENA-OREC01002241-OREC01002241.1-marine-metagenome-genome-assembly--contig:-NODE-2241-length-10521-cov-13.069992_pt1 | contig 10521 bp, 5 predicted proteins | sample MGYA00248626_ERZ508543 | MGnify/ENA primary metagenome ERZ508543 (study PRJEB26211, sample SAMN05518279) | marine metagenome | isolation source: Puget Sound, Washington, USA | host: Bankia setacea...
GGGTTTTTTCATTATTGAACAGTTTCATACTACCCCAAGATAACGTTAAGCAGCCAGTATTACACCTCCTGTGGGTTGGGTACGTCCATAAATAGTATACAACATCTAGGAGAGCTTGTATATGTGTATCCAAGTTACATGGCGTCTACTTTGGTCATTCGAAGATCGATAACCCTATGATGTCCACAGACAATGTCCTTCAAGATGTCTATTTATCTGTTGATTACTTTCTCACGTTTGTTAGCTTAGTCAGTTTAATTCTCAACACGGGATTCTTTATTACTATGGAGACCAAGTAGTGTCAAGGCGGTCACTGACCAAATAGGGAAATGGTCAGCTTGAAGGAAATGGTATAACGGTACTATAATAAATGTGTGTTCTATTTTGTCTTTTAATTACAGTATTGGACGCAAACTACATTACAGTAAATGCGTACTTGGTATCATAACATCATTGTTTCATCTTTACTACTTGATATACAACTGACATACGAGTATCTGTATACGTTATTGGAACAGTACATAACTGTAGTTAAATAGTTGTGAGAAACAGACATTCAAGTTTCCTGGTCGGTTATCTCGGTGTTCATACTATTTCAAATTCTATATCAATACATGTGTAACAGGTGAAACATTGTGACTCGACCGTGGTTCGAACCCAGTGCCTTTCGCTGACCATGCGAACACTCTACCACTGAGCTACCGAGCCACCCGGTCATATCACCGACAACTTTTCACCTTTACCCTACCCGGTTACACATGCACTTGAATAGTTGTTTGCTCTAAATTACATTTGTATATTTTAGTTAGTTCTGAATATACGGAGTCGTTTAAAATGTTAAGACAGAACGTTGAATATTTATACCAATATGTGTTTCATTCTACTTTGGCATTAACCAAATGTCCGTATTGTAGGCGACGTTGCTACGTGACTTTAGGAATGTTTCAGTTCGTTTTCTTGAAACAAAAGAACAGTTTTTTGGTCTAACCCATTATTCACAAGGAACGTTAGTCTCTCTGTCTGGCCAGTCTGTAATTCTAATATTCAGTTTGTACATACAGAGACAAGCTTGCAAGCTGGATCCTAGATTTGGTTAGTCGTGCTAAAATGGATTAAATCTCGGCGAATGTTTAATGGTCACTTGAGTGATATTAACTTAATCAGAATAATTCAAGATTACTCCAGACGATCGAGGTTCAGTGAGAAACGTTGATCTTGGATTTGTTTGATATTTCTATTGTAAGACTTTTGTAATCTCTCACGGTAAGGTTAATGCAAGAACATGTACTGAACGACCCACTGTATGGAAGTGCTTCTATGAATTAATACGGATTTGTACTGTTGCTGTCTCTGGTTTTCATTCATAGCAGATCTAAGCATACACCGATACCTATTTCAAATCTGTTTCAGTTTCACGTAGATGTCGTTTTCGGAAATGTATATTTATACAGGCCTTTTCTCAATCTTTTAAACTTGACGACAATGTATAACAGCCTAAACAAAACTAATCAGAATTTTAGAAATACACGGGAACTAGTGAAAGAGAAACACTCTATGTATATTCTAATCAACAAAGCAAAGGCATATATATGAAACCATTTTACTTATATGATCAACACCAGTCATACTACATATAATGTACATGTTGAATAACATTAACACATTAGTTGTAATATCTTACGTACGTTTTCATTTCCCTTTGTTGTATTAAAATTGTTCATTAAAGTTCGTTCGTAATTGAAGATGTGTTGCTTGTATATCGAAGCTTGAACGGTCTTATATTTCTCAAGACAATGATTAAATAGTATAGACTATCAACACGTGACTATAATATATCACACTCATTATCAATATAGAACATCGATACTTAAACCGTTTATCGGGTGATGACAAGCTTAAGAACATCACCTTTGTATCCAACTGATCAAGATAAAGACGTCTTTTTTTCAATTCTCATATACTGAACTATCATCATGTGTATTCTTTTAATGTTCCTTTAACACATCGCGGCTATTTTGTGTTTGGTTTGTATCGCATATACATGCAGTCATCCCTTTATTTAATAACGTCATCTTAAAGTACTGTGTGAAGATTGTGTCGACAGTTACCGCTAAACAAGGGTGACTCAGTGAGTACGAGCAATCATGTTATCTAGTTGTATCATTATATACGTATGATTGAAGAATTCTGGGAAAAACAAATGTGTTATGTTGTAAACCACACACTCGCACACGCACACGTACGCGCACGCACACTCACACACACGCATACACACACTCGCACACACTCGCACACACACACGCACACGCATACACACGCACACACACACGCACACACACACGCACACATACACACATACGCACGCACGCACGCACATACACACACACATTAGGAAATATACCCCGCCAGTTTGACTGTCTTGGTAAAGAACTCGTGCGTGGATCAGATTGTTAATGGATTAAAAAGAATCTGCGACAAGTTATCCCTTCCCAGTTTTAATAATGTGCTAAAGTTGAGGTCTACTGAGTACGTAGTTAAGATGTACTATCATTATACAACTGGTACTAAGAAGTGGTGGGTTAGCTGGGGCATTGCATCCCTTAGGTTAGTGGTGAACAACGGGTAGGTGTTAATCATGGGGAAAACCCCTCCTAATGAGCATATATTATAACAGGTAGCTTTGTATATGATCTATATTAATTAAACTATCAACAGTTACATGACTGACATTTAAATGCTAATGAATTGTAACTAAAATAGTTAAGACCTAATGTGACGCTGATAATTGTGTTTGTCATTGGGAGTGCAATGCTATGATTAAGGTGGCGTTGATATGTGATTCATAGGTGGCGTATGTTACTGAAACAATTAACATAACACTGATAACCACACCATAACAGATTCAGTTCATTTAATTAAACATTGATATATTTGAGACACACTGGTTAAACGCAGGCAGGTCTTATTTATATTATCATATATCATATATATATTATTTTATAATAAGAACAAAGTGTTCGTTTAACATTGTACGTAGTTATACAATCGTCACATTACTCGAATGATTGATGTGTTACCTGTTGTTAGTGTTAGTGTTTAAACAAAACTAGTTGTGAAACTATTCGATTGTGAAACAAGCAATGCTTATGTAAATCACACCGGATCCGTTCCTGGAACCAACCAGAACTCAGCAATGGGGTTAAAGTTTCTGGCTCAAGGAAACAACGGACGCCTTCGATGGGCCTCTAGCTCACGACTGACCTATGACTAGTCAGAAACTGTACCCGTTGCACCAAGTATCTGTATCAGGGTTTACCATATGCAATGTAGTTAATATGTTTGTACGTTTTTTCCCACTTTGTCATTTGGTATTATACATGCCATCGAAAGTGAGACAATATGAGACCGAGATTAGAGATACGGTTCAGAGATACAATTAACAGTTTCAGAAAAGAGATCAGAGTCCCAGAAAAAGAAATACATGTAATAGTTTAGGAAAAGATATACATATAATAACTTCAGAATAGAGATACAGATAAGAGCATCCGAAAAGATATACATAGTTATACAAGCTTCCGAAAAGAGATACATAGTTATAAGAGCTTCATAATAGAGATACATAATTATAAGAGCTTCCGAAAAGAGATAAATAATTATAAGAGCTTCAAAAAAGATATACATAGTTATAAGAGCTTCATAATAGAGATACATAATTATAAGAGCTTCCGAAAAGATATACATAGTTATAAGAGCTTCGGAAAGAGATACACAGTTATAAGAGCTTCATAATAGAGATACATAATTATAAGAGCATCCGAAAAGATATACATAGCTATACAAGCTTCCGAAAAGAGATACATAGTTATAAGAGCTTCATAATAGAGATACATAATTATAAGAGCTTCCGAAAAGATATACATAGTAATAAGAGCTTCAGAAAAGAGATACATAGTTATAAAAGCTTCGTAATAGAGGTACATAATTATAAGAGCTTCCGAAAAGATATACATAATAATAAGAGCTTCAAAAAAGATATACATAGTTATAAGAGCTTCGGAAAAGAGATACATAGTTATAGGAGCTTCGGAAAAGATATACATAGTAATAAGAGCTTCAGAAAAGAGATACACAGTTATAAGAGCTTCAAAAAAGATATACATAATTATAAGAGCTTCAGAAAAGAGATACATAGTTATAAGAGCTTCCGAAAAGATATACATAGTAATAAGAGCTTCAGAAAAGAGATACACAGTTATAAGAGCTTCAAAAAAGATATACATAGTTATAAGAGCTTCGGAAAAGAGATACACAGTTATAAGAGCTTCATAATAGAGATACATAATTATAAGAGCTTTCGAAAAGATATACATAGTAATAAGAGCTTCGGAAAACAGCTACATAGTTATACGAGCTTCATAATAGAGATACATAGTTATAAGAGCTTCAGAAAAGAGATACATAGTTATAAGAGCTTTGGAAATGAGATACATATGTATAAGAGCTTCAGAATAGAGATATAGTTTAGACCTGTTGTATCCGTTTAATTATCGTGAATAAGAATAGCAAGAAAGTGGAAAGTCGGTTACATTTAAGATATAACACTGGACTCGATTAGTGAGACTCGTGTGAAAGTAACTTGTAAACAATGGTGACGATGTTGTTTTGCAGTGAAAAGCAATGAATGCGTTACGTCATCATAGAACATGAAAGTAACGTTATAAAGTACAATTCAGTTAAGATATTATGATCGTGCCGGTAGTTTTTCTGAGTACAACTTATGTAAGTATCTAGTTTTGTCCTCTTACACTTTCATTTGTCATTCCTTTTTTTTTTACATGTAACTTATATTTACCACACCGAAACTATTTTGTGTGTACTCTTTATACAGTCAAACCTGTGCACACGGACACCTGCGAGTAGTTTCCTGTCCACAATGGCCAGTCTTAATTCGTCTCGTGAAAATCGGATAGCAAGTTTATGATGCTCCGAACAAAGGCCACGTGTCAACAAAGGCCACATTTCTAATTCCCCGTAGCTGACGTTGTAGACAGGTTTATGAAGAAACGATTAGACAATAACACATCTAGGCGGGTTAAATGTAACAGTAACAATTTGAACATGAGCACACGTGTTTGCTTCAAAATACACATAACATAACATGGTATCATAACTGAGTGATAAGTCACATGTTACAATGCACCATCGACACATTCGGAAGGCGTGGTGACTATAGGTAGCATGCTATCAAATTCAGCCGTGTATATACCCTGATATTGTTATACGCTATTACACATTAGTGCTACACGTGGTCTGATATGTTTACCGAGACGACAGTGCCAGTCACACGAAATACAACGCCAATGTAACTTTACGTGAGGTATTGTGGAAGCATGTGATGACAGCCCTGTCCTACACGTGAAGTGTTTCATTGTTGCGTAAGTACAATCATGACTGGTATTTACCGCAGCAAAACAGAGCAACATACTATTAAAGTGATAGTGCTAGTGTGAAACAAACTATGGTACTGTACGCCAACTGGTGCATAATGATTCACCGTGTAAAACAAATTACTCTTAAAGAAAGGATTTATACATACATCATTTGCTTTCTGTATTAATTACATTGTTAGCTTGATTGTCACAATGCAAGTACACACTTAATAAATTTGGATAGCAATTGTTGTATCGGTGACATATTTCGTGCAAAAACATTACATACAATTTACACATTTTATCAGCAGGTAAATTAGCGTTGTCCTCTGCGTGTATCTATCAAAAGTATTAATAGTATGATGTAAATCTCTGGGAAAAAACACCAAACGAGAAATTTGCATTCTCCCAATAATAATATCGTATGGATGTGCGTAGACGCCCCAAACAGCAGTGTTAAAGCGCCATCTAGAAGACATCTAACCACTATATTAACAATATGAATTTGGTTATTGTCGAATGAATTAGTATCTTGTTAAATTCTCTCAAATGCGGTGAAGGTGATACAACTACGTTTTTGGAAGAATTGGATCTATTTTATGTCAAATTACCAATTCTGATTACTCAAGTAGGTTGAGGTAAGAATTAACATATAGGTTAAACGTCAAATGCTAGCTGTTGTTACTTTAGCTGTCAACTCGAATTGTGTTACCACAATAAGTACGCGCTTCCTATGAACGTTATATATACGATGTCTGAACTAAACATACCATTGTCTAAAAAATACATAGCGATGTTTTTGTGTTGTATAATACAAAGCGTATACTCCACATACAATGACAAACATTGTTAACATCTTGTGAATATCTTCAACAATAACATTTCTTCCCTGGCAGACTCTAACTAGGATCCTGCAACACTAACTGACACACAAACATGTCGGTTCGACGGACATATTTGATATGTCCTTTTACCAGCAACTATGTTAGCTAACTATCTTAATATTTGACAATAATATTTGCAAAATAACGTCTTGCAAAGTCTGGTTAATCGACAATAATTGTTTTTATTTTCCCTGCATGGTTGAATCATGTTTACATTTCCTTACTTCCGAAACCAAAATAAGTTGCCCAAAGGGTTGGAGCTCTTCAAATGCCACGTCCGCCTAAACACTCGGTCAGTCTAGGTAGGTAGCAGTTGTTGAAAGTATACTTTAACACACTCTTCGTGCCAGGTTTCTAGAGGAGAGTAGCCTGTAATTAACACAGACGGGGTTATCCGATTATTTTGTTTTTACTTTATGTGTTAATTATAGAACTGACCTACATATGAGGGTTACGTTTCTGTCATTGATCTACAGCTTTTAACTAACAGTACATGTATTAATGGGTGGCGCTGTTTGTCTACTAATCTACGAAACATGGACTTAGTTAAACAAATGGTTGCCAAGAACAACATTTAACCTGGTACTTATATATATCATCGCCGTTGGTGCTAAATAAAGATCAGAGTACACATCGTCTAACAAACTCGGCGCAAACTCAATTTGATATGTACTGTTATTCCTGCAAATGTCTGAAGTGACGCGGCGTTTTATAACAGCGCCTTAGTAGCAAGGTCAGCTGTCGGACACATACCGCATGGTAGTACGCAGATGTTTGACCACCGTAGTTGTGAAGTCCTTGAAATTTCATCACATTAACAACTCGGAAACGTCATCGACTGTTTCTCTTGGTAATGGAAATAAAATGACTGTATAGATGATATGTTTGCAACTTGTACGAGCACAATAAGTGTTCATGCATTTAACAATATTCAATCATCTAAACCAATGCTTCTCTCAACCGCGAGCAAATATACACAACCTATATTACCTTTGTCCCAAACATCGATCGATAAATCAATAGGCGATGTTTAAAAATAAATATAACAAAAAGAAATCGTGTTGTGACATTCATACACATTAAGTTGTTCAACACAATGCATGGTAAGAACTAGATTGGTGAAGGTTCGATATGAAGTTGTTTCCATTGTCAACATGTTACCTGCTCATCAGCAATTAAGCAGTGAAGGAACTCCCTGTAGCGTTTGGAATGTCTATATCACAGCAAGTTCATCACTATGTAGAACCTGCATACAGAGAATGGACTGCCAGGAAACCAACAACATTGCCACTTCCTTTTATGTTTGTATATAACGTAAATTGAACTCTAAAACTGTAGCCGAAATGCATTTAACACTTGGTTGCATGTCCTTAAATCGGTTACATTTACACCATAATTGTAAACAACACTAAAAGTAGAAATGGGACGAACAATCAAATTTAGATTTGACAAATCCGAAATGACAACTCGAATAAAAAAATATAGTATTCATATGTGTTTACTGTCTGTTTTCTGCAACCTGTTTATTTTTGTCTGTATGGGGTTTAACGCCATTTCAAAGGTAGGCAGTTTTTTAAGGATCTACCTGGGTGCCATAACCAGTGCTTTCCTCAGATCTTTGCAAGCAACTGACAGCTTTTCCACTTGGTCAATCCATTACCAAGATATGCGTCCGGGCGGAAAGTTTATCTGTCTACTATGTATATTTGACAGTAAAAAAGGGCCATAACATATTTCCAGTTGGTGCAGTGCAACGAAACCTGGTGTGAGCCGTCCTCATATGCAAGTACAAATTCCTGTAAAATGACACCTGAAAATACATTACAAAGATATGCGTCCGGACAAAAAAAGCGTGACGGACGGACGAAAAAGGCTTCGGACGGACGGACACCGCCAACCCCCCCCCCCCCCCCCCGCGCAAAATATTTCGGCGGAGAATAATAGGAAATGGCCGACGCTAAAACTCACATGCTTTCCTAATGTGTCAAATATAGGACAACTGTGGAATTATATCACTGAACAACTTTTTATGTAAATATTCTAGACAAACACTGCCAGGAATGTAATTAGACATCTAATCTTTTCCATCTCAGCGAGTATTAGTTAATCTACATTCCCCAGTCTCCATGTCAAGGTTTCTATGTAATGTTTCTACACCGCAGTATTTAGTCAGCTGTATTTAAATCACACCATACTCTAACACGATGATTAACAACAAACATTCCGTATTTACGTGTGTTATTTTGAGAAATTTAAGGTAGTTCGTTCTGAAGAAATTAAGTACATCGTATAGAGTTCAAGCAGGTAATCAAACTAATAGTACGTAGCTGACGACAACATCGTATTTATCTTGCACACCTTCGAACGTAAATGTAACACGTTAGATTATACTAAGTTATTGAAGTTTGATTGCCAACTAAACGATTTTGCTCATTTAAATCACGCTCCAATCCGTTACAGGGACCAACTGGTAATAAGCAATGTGGGTATAGTTTCTCGTTCAAGGAAACAACGAGGGCCTTTTATGGTGTTCGAACTCAAGACGGACCGATTACGCATCAGACGATCCACCCACTGCACACGTTAAGAAGACAACGGACTTCACAAACTATATGTAAAATAAGTAATATAATGTAAGAGGATAAATAATCGTTCGGTGGTGTTAAATGGGAACAAGTCAATCAAATTCTCTCCGACATAAGCAATTTGTCTAAATATATTGCAACTGTTTCTGGTTCTCATCCTTCATCTGCCATAGTTCAGCTTGTTAAAATCTCGTTTGTCTTAAAAACAAGTTACGTACTGCCACACTGAAGCCAATGACAACATGTCAAAACTTGAAGTAAGTAAATCTGCCAATAATCACATCTTGGTAATGAATAATTTAACATATTGAACTTGTGTGTTCGCTGGTTGCAAACAGAAAGTACAGACGTATAAGGGTCATGGTATTGTAAAGGATAGACTAAGAGTTAGAACTTGGAATGTATGACACAGCGTTTGTTTCAATTTATGCTTTTTTATTAAGTTTGAGTGTAATATATCGTTCACGATGCATGATCTTTAACAGTTTAATGTTATCTGTAAACTACGACATTACTAAATCTACCCATAACACTTAAATCACAGGCAGTGTTACAAGTCAGTTTCCATCTCCGACATGCCTTTAGGAAAAGTAACAAATGGTAGTGTGTTACCGACTTTATAGCGATTACAATAACATGGACGACTCTCACAGATCTTCATTTCAACTCGTATACCACGTGGCTTGCTTTAATATGTTTTCGTTTTATTTGTGGAAGCTAACATATTTGGAATGTAGTTAACTGCAATGCAATTCTGACATAATACATGTAATGATAAAGTTAATGACCCAAGGGTCGGCGGGGCGCAGTGTGTTGCACGTCTGACTCGTAATGTGGAGGTCGTGGATTCGAGCCCCATCAAAGGCCCCCGTTGTTTCATTAAGCAAGAAACTTTACCCTTATTGTTTAGTACTGGTTTGTTCCAGGAACGGATTCGAGCGTGGTATCACAATCGAACTAAAGTAAATTAAGAGCCTTATGAAAGATTGACTAAAATGTCAAATAAGCCCCCTCGTTAAATATCGTCAAAACCAAAAATACATTACTCAGCATGTTGCATATGTGATACATTAGGATGACATGTTACACATGATAACAAATACGTTTTGTAGGTAAGAACAATTCGAATGTAGGTTAAGTCGAATGTAAAGATTCTGTCCTATTTGTAACCTACTACGTATTGTGTTTGTAGATTATTCCAAAATAGCGTCAGCGTATCTATGCTCATAGTCCGTGGTGCATATTTATATTTGAAGAAAATAAAGAAAAGTGATACAAGTCAATAAATATTAAATGTCAAATAAATGCAATAGCTATACTTCATCTATACAAAAACTGCAGTGGGCAGCAGTTTCTGTTTGCGCTTATTAAGACTCGCCCACGTTAGAACGTTAGTTTACCCTGGAGGACCATTTCATGTGATTTATGATAAGTATCGTTTGTTTAAGGGGAATGTTTCATGGCAGCATCGTGGCATTATTAGTATTAACCAAATATGAAGAAATATAACAAAACTGTCGTTAATTTGTTAATGTCTGTTATACATTAATAATAATAAAGACTTTTATTAACGAGAGTGCTTATTAAATGTACATCTATCTTCCATAAGGCCCTCAACACAAC
>ENA-OREC01002242-OREC01002242.1-marine-metagenome-genome-assembly--contig:-NODE-2242-length-10518-cov-11.855378_pt1 | contig 10518 bp, 3 predicted proteins | sample MGYA00248626_ERZ508543 | MGnify/ENA primary metagenome ERZ508543 (study PRJEB26211, sample SAMN05518279) | marine metagenome | isolation source: Puget Sound, Washington, USA | host: Bankia setacea...
ATATAGTGATACATATAGTGATACATATAGTGATACATATAGTGATACATATAGTGATACATATAGTGATACATAGTGATACATAAAGGGATACATATAGTGATACATAAAGTGATACATATAGTGATACATAAAGTGATACATATAGTGATACATATAGGGGTCATGTAGTGATACATATAGGGGTCATATAGTTATACAAGTTAAATGAATGTTACGTATATATCAGGATGGATAAAGAACGGACAAGAGTCGTCAACTCGCTGTCGTCAGACAATATAGCCATGCACATATTCGTGGGATAAAGTTCAGAAATGAATATTTAGAAACACTGTAGTAAAATATTAATATCCACAAGCAAAATGGGAGGCATAAGTATACCCATTGAACATCTTGAAGAGAACTTAATTATATGATCAGAACGAACTATTCAAAGTAGTACACAACATACGCATTATAACCTCTATGAACATTGACAACTCTTCCGACAAACACATCTCAATGAGTCGGAAGTAAAATAGGTTGTGTCACTCTAAAAGACAAACAAGCGGGTGAGCAGAGCGGATTCATATTTGAGGAAACTCGATATGTTCATCAGAAACAATTGGAAATTTGTTAAAAATGTGGTCATTAGTTTATTAGAAATAAGTAAAGTATACGATTTAGTGTGACAGGCTTTGTACTTCTAAACCTTAAACAGACAACACGCACTGTGCTAACTAAAACGAACAATGTATGTCAGTCTCAAAGTGCATGCTCTTATTTCCTAACATGTTTAAATGATATTCGGATACATCATTCATTCCCTTTATATTTTAATTGGTAAACAGGTAGTTTTGTATATTAAAGAAAAGCATTATTCTTTACATTTACAATCTATCTTCACGTAAACTATACAAGCGCTTTCGCAACAGATAATTATAACCAATAAAAAACGTAATGGCAAGCGGGGACAAAACTATATATAAGGCATGTTTTCTTTCTATACCGAGCTCATACGTGGAAAACATCGCACACTGGTTGTAAACAAGACAAACATCCAAGTTTACTGTATTCAATGGTTAAATACAGAGTTCTCTCAGTAAGTGTATTATATTCACAATTAAGCCATTAACTTCCTCATTTGGCAGTGTTGGTAGGGAATGTATGGGGTAATCTACTCGAGTGTATAATGGTATCCTCGTCGTAGCAGGAGTGCGATTCAAATAGGATAAACTTTAAACAGTCCAGGTATGTACACTACTGAATTATCTGTTTGGATAATCGTTGTTAAATTATCTATGACAAAGGCGCAGTACATATACATTGTAGTACAAGTCTTTTAGATGTGGTTTGAATGCAGATAACGAAATCAAGCAATTAGAGCGATTCAACTCAGACATGTAACGTGTTGAAGAACCGAAACCACAAAGTTAAATTGGCAAAACATAAAATACAAATATTATATGAAAAACATTATCTGTGGTGTTGTATCAAATCAATATGAGTAAACCACATGCATTTTATTGCAATAATACTAAGTATTTAAACTCCCTGGCAGTTCATGGTCATTCATAAATAAAAACAGTTATGTGTGAACAAGAGTGGATATACTAATGCACCGTTGAATACCCCATACTGTAGATACAACTGTACATATTGGCATGGTTTGTTCACAAGTGGTCATATGAATGTAAGCTCTTGTACTTAAAGTGAACAATTTAACTGAAACCATGGTTACACTGTTAGATACAACTAATAACACATACACTCTAGTGTTTCTGTTAATTGACAAAGTCAAAGAGACCCGTGGCTTCTTAAACATTATATAATGAACTTGGTCACTTAATACTGTCTTCGTTTATAACATACGAGTGAAGATGCATACATAACTCTGAGAATGTGTGGTATGTTATACGACTCTACAACTCTACATTAAACGCATGAGAAGTTGGTGGAAAGTACCCTCGTTATACAGAAATCTTATTGGTCGGACATTCAACAGGTTTAAATATAAATAGACTGAAGCCATGCAATGGGGAAATCACCAGCGCAAACTAAACGTACAATACATAGTAGTGATTTCCACATAAAATAGTATTTAGCCCAACCAGAAGTTTAACCGGGTACATTTGTTATTTCTGTTCCATATCATGCTTTTTTGGCAGTGTACTCTTACACTTCTCGCTCATAATTTAATTTCGGGACAACAATGCAACTGTGTGTGGCACCGCTGTTTAAATGGTAGCTTCTTATATACAAACGTTAAATCAAACTGGTCTTTATTCAATATCGGTCGATGATAAAAAAAAGTTGAATGTGAAAACAATAGGCTTAGTACATTGACGTTTGCAAGAATGCATTAAAAGATTCCGCCAGTCAACAGCCCGCGGCTCCGTTAATTATATTTACTTGTAGCGCCTCTCTTAAAATAGTGTTAGCCAGTTTCCTGATAAATTATTAAAGTGAACAATTAAACTTGTGTATTTTAAACTTTTCAGATATGAAGTGTACGGTAATTATAACAGTGTTTACTTTCACCATGCTGAGAAACGTTCAGTCGTCTGTCCAATCAGTCAGTAGGTGCAGGATCACAGAAACAGGGAACTTTACATTGAAAATCGACTGCTCAAATAACGGAAGTTGCAACGTCTCTCGTATACCAACTTTTGACGAACCAATGTTGTTTGAGAGGATAGAGGTACTAAACATGTCTTCCTGCTACGACTTGATTCCAACAGCAGATGCTTTTTTGAACTACACGAATCTGAAAGTACTGGATTTACACAAGACATCCTTGAAAGCTGGTAACATAACCTTTGCTGGTCTGAGAAATCTGGAGTACTTAGATGTTTCACAGAACGAACAATTCCCACTGACTAATGAAACGAGTGTTGAACCATTTCTAGACTTGGTGTCTTTAAAGAAGTTGAAAGCGTACGGTACAACGGGTACATACTATCAGTTTGAGGGATATCCCGAGTATTTGCTACAATATTTAGGGGCATTAAAAGAACTCTGGCTGGACGCACGTAACATTTCGTTTGGACCATCATTTGAACACCTTACCAACCTAGAGAAACTACGTATATCCGGTGACAAGATTGAACCTCCCTGGCGATCACCTGAGTTTTGTGAGCTGACTAACATCACGCATGACATGGTCCGACATTTGAAACATATTAAAAAGCTGTATATTAGAAAGTGTGGCTTAAAAACGATAGCACCCAAAGCGTTCAGTCACATGACCAAATTAGAGTTTATAGATTTGTCATTAAATAATGCTCTGACTGTCGTGGGTGGTTTAAAAGCGTTAGACAGTATATCCCAGACTGTCGAGGAAGCCGTTCTGAACAGTATAGAGGATGTGGATCATTTACGGTGTAATGTGGAAATCAATGGTGAGATGACGAACTCGCTCAGAAGTTTGAAGCTGAAGAAAATCAGTTTGGAAAACAACGCCATTAATAGCCTAACAAGCGGAGCGTTTGAACACTTGCCGCACACATTAGAACATCTTAATCTACGCAAGAATGAATTTGAGCTTGCATTTTACTTGTTTTACGCATACAAGGCACGAAGCTTGAAAACGCTGGACATTGCATACAACTTTTTCAACGATGATTTTGCACTTTTTAAGCGTTCGGGGAAATATTCCAAACCTTACGTATCACCCGAACCTAGATACTATGGCACAAGGGTAAACACACCGTTCCATGAGTATTTCACTAGAAAATGTGCGATTGACGAATCTGAAGACTGTCACGTGGGTACAGTCAACAACGACCATGTAAAGCAGTTCCATCAGACTGGACCGGCAAAGGTTGAAGCAAAATGTCCCAAAAGTAGATTGTATATACCAGCAGGTGTGGTCACAGCATACATTCCACCAACATTAGAATCCATAGACTTTAGCTTCAGCAAACTGGCCGTCCCTATTTATGCATTCCACTTTGACAAAAACAACAAATTGCGGGAAATAAAAGCGGCCGGTTCATTACTGTATTGTTGGCAGGGACCTTTTCACGGACTAGATCATCTGGAAGTTATTGACCTTAGTTTGAATGACTGTGCGCAAGTTTCACAACAGTTCTTTAGCAAATTTCCTAAACTGAAAGTTCTAAACGTATCTCGAAACCTGCTAGAGCTACCTGTATTTCGTTCAGAACATGGTGAATTGTTCGCGGGAAACAGAGAACTTCGACTTCTGAACATGTCTTTTAATCATATTCAGTTCATACCTAGAAAGTTTTTGTTACACCAGAACAGTTTAGAGACCCTTGATTTGTCCCAGAACGGATTACAGGATTTTGAAATTTACATTGAACACATGGTGAATTTGACAACTATTGATCTGACATATAATCACATTCTTTCATTATCCCCTAAGATGCAGGAACAGTTCACAGTAATCACCAACAGGGGAAATGAGCACGTTCTCCTCCTGGACATGAGCAATAATCCTATCGAGTGCAGTTGTGGAACCTTGGACTTTATACATTGGATATACAAGAATATGGCATCGACACAAACCTTGCAGGTGCAAATCAACCACTGTTTTGATCCAACAACCCCAAACGCCACGTTTACCATATATAACCAAAATATGTTAAACGAAAGGATATTAGACCTTGAAATGAAGTGTGCATCTTATACCTCCATAATCGTTGTTGCTACTTTAATGTGCGTGGTGTTCATGAACGTCGTCGTGGGGGTATTTGTTCATCGTTTTCGATGGAAAATTCGATATTGGTACTACGTTGTCAGTCGTTCGAGAGAAAGAGAAACGAGACAGGGATATGAACCTATAGACAATGACGATAGCAGATTCATGTTCGATGTGTATGTAGCATCTATACATGACGACAAGAGCTTTGTTCTGGATAACCTAAAACCTCGGTTTGACTCAAAGTATAGGATGTTTATACAGGACATTGACATACTTCCCGGACAGGGCTTATACCGGGTCATATCGAACGCTGTCCATGTTAGCAAGGTTGCATTGTTCATTGTATCCGAGCATAGTGAAACAGACTCAGACTTGCAAACTGCTGTACATTTCGTTAAAGAAGAAACATTGAAACGTAAACATCGCATGACACTAGGACTGTTCCTGAACTCTCGACGTGTGCGTGAATGGCCCCAAGACATACACGTGATTCGCAGGGAAAGCTTTATTGACTATCCTGATTCCAACGATCCTACAAAAATCAGTGCTTTCTGGCAAGAAACTGAGAGTAAGATCAGTGAATTGTTTGATAATGTCGTTGCTAGAGATGATCACACGAGTAATTAGGATATAGGCAGGAACATATAAAGTTATAAACGATTATAATAGTTTAAAATGGCCACGCATATTAAGATTGACGTCTCTTTACTCCGAGTGGTAATTGGGGGTAAAATGAGTGTCAAGTCCTGAACATGTTTTGGTATATATTTATTTGACAATGTTATATAGCTCATTCTCTTGTAGATACTCGGAGAAATAATCTCAGCCTTACTAACATTACTCGTGTATCTGTGTTTAGACCACTAACGTATACACAATGTTGACTTGATCATTGTTCTATACCTACTAGTCATCAGCACATGTCTATAAGAAGTGTTTTGTTTTCCACCTTGTTGTATTCTTGTCGAACTAGCTTTACAAAACAATTATGCTGACTGTGAGTTTATGAAGTGAATACTGTGTATTGTGTAGAGGTTCAATCTTCTGTGTATGTCCATTCATTGATATTACGTACTTAGACAAATAAACAACATCAATGCATAGTTTTGCTTCCTGGTGCTTTTTGTATTATACGCATCGTTCAATAATTATGTGAATTAGTTGAGTATATATATGTCCGTCCGTCCGTGTCTGTGTCCGTCCGTCCGTCCGTGTACATATGTATGTCATTATAAAATGTGTTCCAGGTTTCGTACACACCTAATCAAGGCAATGAAAACAGAATTGATATGTTGCTACTTGTCTACGTGTGTGCAGTGCAGTGTAGACCTGGTGGGGAAGTTATATCAGAGTTTCGACTGATATAGAAACTATAAGGAAGTTTATGTACAGCCAAAGGGAGCTTTGCCTTGAGGTTATTTTCCCTGCTTTCAACCAAACGTATAGAGCGATGAAGAATTTAAAAGCGGGTAAGTTTAGTTTTTTTTTATTCTTCGTGATTTTATGGAGAGATTTCACAATTTGTATAATACATTGACCTTTTAAAAAAAAAATCATAAGGCAGAAACTTATAATACGACGATGTGTGCTGTGTTAGGTAATGATTAAACATCTCTGCTATGGTGTTACTAATAACATACGAGCATCACTAGTTCAATTAAACAGGTGTGTTGTGATTTAATGTGTAAGTGAATATGGGTGATTGTGAAAGAGAAAAACGAGTGTAGGAAATGGTGTTCCAACATGTATACGGTACGGGTTTTTTGTTTTTGTGTGTGATTTTGTGTGTGTTTGTTGTTGTTGATTTTTTGTTTGTTTGTTGTTGTGTTATTTTTGTGTGTGTTCTTTTTTTTTTTTTTTTTTTTTTTTTTGGGGGGGGGGGGGGTTATACTGTGTTAATATTGGTAAGTGCCATTTCTTTAAACTGTTAGTAACATTGATACGTTGGTAAAACGATACAAAATGTGTATACATGTATATATAGTAGCCTTTATGTTTCAGCCTTTTGTTTGGTCTTAGTTGGTTCAGCAGCGCTTGTGGCCTTTCACGATGCTCATGCTGAGGATACATTTAATGATGATGACGCTGGTTATTATGATGACGACAACAACGACGACGATGACGAAGACGATTGTGGACCAGGGAAGTGTATCTGTACCACGAAGTATGTTAATTGTTATGTTGACAATGAGTGTAAAGTTGAGCGGATACCCGTGTTGAAAAAGCCGTATATGTACAGAACCATCACCAACCTGAACATGAGCTACTGTACTAAGTTGGTTCTCACTGAATCGTCGTTTGTCCCTTACACAAATCTAAGAGTGTTGACACTTTATGATTGTTCGCTGAATATGTCAAGTTTACCACTCAGTACGTTTTCAACACTTAAACAGTTGGAGTACTTGGATATCTCACGCAACGAAATGTTTCCTTTAACGAATCATACTCCAGCTGAACTATTTAGTAATTTAAGCTCGTTGAGAGAATTACGGGCGTATGGCAATACTGGGACGTATCACAAAGGTAGCGGGTATGCTGAGCGGGTATTTGTAGTTCTGAGAGCATTAAGAGTGCTTTGGATTGACGGTTTTGAACAAAAGTTTGGCTCAACATTTCAAAATCTGACTAGTTTGGAAGAATTACGACTGTCCGGAGACCAGATTGATCCACCGTGGCGTTCACTTGAATTCTGTGAGATGGAAACAATCACAAATGAGGCGTTGACGAACTTAATTCATATCAAAAGACTTTATATCCTACAGTGTGGGGTAGAACATATTGAAGTGCATGCCTTTGAGAAGCTCGCTGAGTTAGAGTATCTTGATTTAACTGGGAACATAAACGCAAACTTTAGCGAAGTAATAAAGGCACTGCGCAGTCTTAGTCTGACAGTCAAGGAGTTGGTTCTGAATCAAATACAAGACACGAATCATATGTCTTGTGGAGTAGTTCTGACTAAACCCATGGCCAAACAGATATCACAGCTCAATATCACCACCCTTCACTTGAGACAAAATGCTATCAACAGTATCGATAAATATTCATTTAAAACTCTACCTAGGTCGTTAACACACGTTTACCTAAGCGAGAATGAGTTTGAAATGGGAATGTATTTGTTCTACATAGCTAAAATGCCTAACCTGAAGTTTTTAGATGTTTCGTTCAATTTTTTCGCGAATGAGTATATGATATGGCGTCAGGAGCCTAAACTTAGTAGCCGCCATTATTTGACGTCGTCGGTTGGTTCGCACGACACTGATCGAGACTTCTTAGATGGACCTTTGCAAAGCGTCAGACATCACACGCCTGCAAAATGTCCAAATACGACGTTCGATTTTCCACCAGGGACGATCACGGTTTATCTACCACCAAAACTCGAAATTCTTCATATTAACCATAGCAAGTTGGGATTTCCCATCATAGAATTCTTTTTCGATCCAAACAATGTTATACGAGTTGTTGACGCCTCGCATTCAATGTTGTATTGTTTGGAAGGGCCTATACACGGAATAGAGAGCATAGAGGAAGTAGACCTTGGTTACAATGGATGTGCATACTGCAGCTATCGTTTCTTCCTTGGATTTCCCAACCTCCAGGTTCTCCAACTAGAAAGCAATCTACTTGGCTTAGTGATACAGAATGACGAGGACGGTAACTTGTTCCGTAATAACTCACGGCTTCGAAACCTAGACATATCGTTTAATCACCTCCAACAGATTCCACAACACTTCTTAAAGCATCAGTCACAGTTAGAAAGATTGGTGCTGTCCGACAACGGAATTAGAACATTCGAATTAGCTTTAAAACATATGGTTCGATTGAAAATTATCGATCTACGTAACAATCATATCGCAACGCTGAATGAAACCATGCGCCAGCAGTTAGAGGAAGTAACGTCATCCGTACAAGTGACCGTTCTTCTCCAAGGCAACCCGATTGAATGTTCATGTACCAACGTTGATTTTCTACGATGGGTTCTCAAATACATGAACACGAGCGAAAGGTTGAACGTAATGATTGACAACTGCTACAACAACTCTGGTACGTTTAACATCAGTTCACCTAGTGGCCTTCAAGATATTGTGTATGGTCTAGATAAGGCTTGCGCTAAGTATACTGTTGTTATAGTTAGTGCTGTCATTGTCTTTGTGTTCATAATGAATGTAATTGTTGCAGTGATAGTTCATAAATTTCGTTGGAAGATTCGTTACTGGTACTATGTAGCACGTGCAACCAAGGCAGCTGTAACACGTGACGGGTACACGTTGATAGATGACAACTTTAGATTCAAATATCATGTTTATATTGCATCTGTTAGTGAAGACAATGAGTTTGTGGTGGAGATATTGAAGCCGAAACTGACAACTAGATATAAGCTGTTCTTGCAGGAGGATGACATTATACCAGGACAGAACGTGTACAGCATTATCTCCAATGCGTTACACGTGAGCCAAGTTGTGGTGTTTGTGATATCTAAGGAATGTGAAGATGACGAGCATTGGAATACTGCTGTACAGTTTGCTAAGTTGGAATCGTGTCGCCGTGGCCAACAGATGTTCCTCTGTATATTCCTGGACGCCAACCGTGAACACACGTGGCCGACGATGCTTGAGCTGATGAAGACGGGGAATTACCTGGACTTCCCTGTGGACTGTATTGAACAAGTGGAGGCGGTGTTCTGGCAAGAGTGTATGGAAAAAATTGAAAACATGAAGGATGGACAAGTATTGAGTATTAGATAAGTGTTAAATTATAACAGTGTGTTTATTAGTTGTTCCAACGTGTAGGCCTAATCATCTGTGTTGCTGTATATTCATTTCCAGGTTGTTCAGTAGTACATGGTATGTGATCGATGAATGTGTACTGCTTGTGTGTATAGTAACACAATGCCATCGCTGTATCGTATCCAAAGTGTAAATATATAACAACAATAAAATACCATTGTATAATGTATTACATTAGAGTTAACACACCATCCAACATCCATAGTTGACAACATCACAGAAAAAAACACATTGCCTTTATCATCATGATAAAACAGTTCAACATGTATCAATAGAACAGTTTCACACAATGAGTCTACTGCTGTGTAACGTCTTCAATAACAATGCAAAGTCACGACTGAGAACAGTTCAGCAATGACAATGGTAGATTCGAACATAAGACATGCTATATATACCATACGTTTTATATACACAACATAATTACAGTGCTTAAAATAAAAGTAGGCTGATGATGAACTCTTACTATAGATACTTGTACAAAAAAATGTTGACAGTTTTTTTCGTTGACATTAGAATGAGCTATGATAGTATATTTATTTACCTTAATATTTTGAAGTTTTAAAAAAATTCAATAACTTTCACCTTGTCAATTGTTGTTTCTTTGATAAATCATTGACCCAATTACATGTATATGAATAAAGAAACGAGCATCTAACAGATATAAATGTTTCTCCAAATTAGCAACATGAATAATGGAATGAAACAATAACACATGAACATGTCAATTTTCCAGTCAACACTGTAACAGGTCAGGGGAGACAACTATAAATACAGATTCTGATGACCTCCCTTGAGTAGTACATTTCTTTTGAGCTGCCAAAGATGCATATAATACATGGTTGGTGTACACTATATAGTTCATTAAATAAACCATGTGTATGGACAGTATAATAACACTGACATTGGCCAGCTCAAAGGAACCAAACTAAACATAAGACAGTCTATATATGATCAATAATCACACTTACAAGCCTTCAGTACTCTGTACACACACTTGTATAATACACTGTGTACAACTTTGTTCAGCAAATTACTCCACTCATTTATTCCCTCATGAGTATATAAAAAATAGTTCTCTAATTATGC
>ENA-OREC01002243-OREC01002243.1-marine-metagenome-genome-assembly--contig:-NODE-2243-length-10517-cov-13.940038_pt1 | contig 10517 bp, 2 predicted proteins | sample MGYA00248626_ERZ508543 | MGnify/ENA primary metagenome ERZ508543 (study PRJEB26211, sample SAMN05518279) | marine metagenome | isolation source: Puget Sound, Washington, USA | host: Bankia setacea...
TTGGAATATACCTAGCTGTATTGGTAATTCAGAGATTTATAGATGAATTTCTCCAATAAAAAACATTTACACAGGTGCCAATTTCTATCAGTTGTCATTATTTGATTATTAATAAGTTATCTGGAAGCAATACATATACATGTGTAAGTACTTTGGAGTTTTCTAAGTCACAAAATGTTCAGACATTCTATTATGAATATAAAGGTATGTGTAAAGGTTAAATGTATTTCTATATTTATAATCATTCTTACTTTTACAAACATGCATGTATATGTGTTGTACATGATTATAAAAGTTGTTAGAAGAAATGTGTTAAAGAATCATACTAAAATGTGTTTACCAAATATACCATGTTTTTGTTGTGTATTACTCCTTGGAATTGACCTGAATCTGACCACATGTACCTCTATAATAATATTACCATAGTTGCAAGGGCTACTCTTGAAATGTGTACTTGCCTAGTGTTACAAATATGTACATGCTCAATATTGGTTAAGGATACAGATACATTTGCACTGGGAAATCATCATTTATTTTTAGTGGATGGCCCAGCTAAACCGAGACATTGATTTTCAGTCAGTACAGTTTCCTTGTAATGTTGTAAATAAAAAACATACATGTTTATACTAACAAGAACACATTCATTTTACCGGTATGTCAGTTACACAAAATGTTTAATTTGTCCAAATGTTTTAGAAAGGACGTACCGCGTTTCACAAGCCTGACTGGACACAAATGTTCACGTTGAGACTATGTGCATAATAAGCTTTCAGAATCATAAAATCACATCTAAGTTCAACTGTACTAAGTGTTCAGAGTCTTACAGTTCAGAGTCTTACACAGGTTCACAGTGTTAAGAGTCTTACACAGGTTCACAGTGTTCAGAGTCTTACACAGGTTCACAGTGTTCAGTCGTACACAGGTTCACAGTGTTCAGAGTCTTACTCAGGTTCACAGTGTTCGGTCGTACACAGGTTCACAGTGTTCAGAGTCTTACACAGGTTCACAGTGTTCAGAGTCTTACTCAGGTTCACAGTGTTCAGAGTCTTACTCAGGTTCACGGTGTTCAGAGTCTTACACAGGATCAGAGTCTTACACAGGTTCACAGTGTTCAGTCGTACACAGGTTCACAGTGTTCAGAGTCGTACACAGGTTCAGAGTCGTACACAGGTTCACAGTGTTCAGAGTCGTACACAGGTTCACAGTGTTCAGAGTCTTACTCAGGTTCACAGTGTTCAGTCGTACACAGGTTCACAGTGTTCAGAGTCGTACACAGGTTCACAGTGTTCAGTCGTACACAGGTTCACAGTGTTCAGAGTCTTACTCAGGTTCACAGTGTTCAGAGTCTTACACAGGTTCACAGTGTTCAGTCGTTCACAGGTTCTCAGTGTTCAGTCTTACACAGTGTTCAGAGTCTTACACAGGTTCACAGTGTTCAGAGTCTTACACAGGTTCACAGTGTTCAGAGTCTTACTCAGGTTCAGAGTCTTACACAGGTTCACAGTGTTCAGAGTCTTACACAGGTTCACAGTGTTCAGTCGTACACAGGTTCTCAGTGTTCAGTCTTACACAGTGTTCAGAGTCTTAAACAGGTTCGCAGTCTTACACAGGTTCACAGTGTTCAGAGTCTTACACAGGTTCACAGTCTTACACAGGTTCACAGTGTTCAGAGTCTTACACAGGTTCAGAGTCTTACACAGGTTCACAGTGGTCAGAGTCTTACACAGGTTCAGAGTCTTACACAGGTTCACAGTGTTCAGAGTCTTACACAGGTTCACAGTCTTAAACAGGTTCGCAGTGTTCAGAGTCTTACACAGTGTTCAGAGTGTTCAAGGAAATCTCCCACACTTTACAGCCTATATCATTGACTTCACATGTTTTACGATAAACAAAGAAACAAGATCTTTTATACATCTTTTTATTTCTTTAAAAATATGCAAACAAAAGATTTCTCTCAGTATATACAGTAAGCAAAACAAAACCTGTAATCATTTATAAGAATGTTTACATTATCAATATTTATTGAAAGACTTCACCAAAAGAAGGCTACACAAGGCAGTAAGAAAGCTTGTCGAAATGTACAAGTAAAAACAATTACCAAAGATCTGGTATTGTGGTCTTTGTTGTAAAATGGAATTGTTTTGTATAATCTGTATGAATACATACAATTCTGAAGAAAGCAACCCTTTTTTACCTTTACATTGATTTTACCTTAGCCGTTAAAGTAATGGCACACAATCTGATCCATTGGATAAAAAAAACATGCTTTAAACAGACATTAAAGATGGACTTTCACTCAGAATCAAAAATTTGTATATTCATCTGTACTTCATAGCCACACAGTACTTATGAAAATATGCCCTTGTGGAAGATATACACAACTGATTTCGGTCTTAAATCCTAATAATCGTACACTGAAATCGTCAAAAATAATATTTAAGGGGTCAGTCTTAAAAGGTTTTTAGTACTTGCCGGCAATTTGAAAGTAGGTAACCAAGGTTGTTGTTTTTTCTTCAAAACTCAAAACAGATTACTTCATTAGAAGCATTTATCATAATATGTGTATGCTAATTCCTTAAAAAATTATTTATGAAATTTATTAATTGGGAACTTTTTTTAAAGTATGTCCATAGGACACAGATGCCTGGTCTGTAGTTGTACAGATGGAAGTTGGACAGTGATGACCAGACCATGTACATATAGTTAAGAATATACTATAGATAGCCCAGGTACAATGTACTGATAGTACACAAACACTCAGTTGTGTTAAGTATAAATTGTCCAGTTACTATGTAGAAAACTAGCACCACAATGTTATAAGCATAGACATTTGAAGCTAATCTGTGATTACATACAAGTGAATGAAAGCAGTTAGAAACACAAGTTGTGTTAAACCAAGTGAACAAAACAAGAACTTAGAAGTGTACCTAATCTTTAAACCACTAACCCTTAACAATTTTCAGTAAAACAATATAAAAAACACCTGAAACTAATCGTACTCTATATACCTTATACATGTACTAGTTTCAATAAGGTCTAATCAGTCTGTCTTTCTATGATCAGATAAGAGTTTTACTACAAATTAAAAAATACACCTCTCTCTCTGTCTCTCTTATTCACAGCACTTTACATGTATTATATAAAAAATATATCAACATCGTTTAAAATATAATGTATATGGACTGCCTGCTTTACTTGAATGGTATCAAACTGATTTTATAAGTTGTTTGTCTGATAAGGAATGCATAATCCATTTACAATCATCAATGTGTGTTTGAGCAAGCTTGAGATTTCCAGGTTGCGATTAATAAATATCAATATGTCTTCTTTAGACCGTATAAGTCCAATTCTCAGTTCAGATCTTGGAATGCAAATGAATTAAGCACACAAATAAACAAAACCCTGTACAAATTGTCAACAACTGAACTCTGAAAAATAAACGACACACTGTCTTATTTACACTATACTACAGTTATACACACAGTAAAAAGAAATATATTACAGAATATAAACATCTTAAATACAAGCTATTGTGCCTAATATGTAAATAAATAATGTATATGATCAGAAAAATTGATCAAGCTCAATGCAAGAAGTGATGAAAGCTACATCAGTAATACCTATTACGACAAGCAATTTTTTCTAACCAATTTTCCATGCACTGCAGTATGCATATATTTTGTACAGATTTTCTCTCTCAAAACAATGTTATCCAGTGGTATGTTTTTAAACGAATAATAAAGCTAACATGGAGTAATCATATGCTTTATCTCATTGTGCATACGGTCTAGTGGTTATTTTCCTTAATCTATATTATGCAGCTTTAACATAAAACCCTGGAAAACCTTACCCCCTCCCCCACCCACAATTTAACAATACCTGTTCTTAGTTGCTTGAAGGTAATGTGGCCACTGTTTTAGTTCCAATCACATGAGACTATTACATGTTATAATCATCAACAAGAAGGCCATACTTGTTTCATTGTGTTTAAATAGTTAGGGTTACTAAATATAATACATGAGGTTATGATGGAACTCACATATGGAATTACATAGGCTAGAAATTGTACATGGTGGGACATTAGCAATAAAAACTTCTCATTACAAAATATGCCATAAAAGAGGGAAATGTAGGAAAGCATACAAAGCATTCATCATATGGTTATGCAGCAGACTAGTGTTTGCTATGCAGATTTAATACCCTAATATATAGATCCTCATTTCACATATCGATGTTATATACCAGAATCAACTTCTTATAGCAAACATATATTGTGTTATATTACAGTCTCATTTTTCATTCTAAACACATTATCATGGTTTGAGTTTACCTTGTTTTCCATTTTATAACTAAGATTTGTTATTTAAACAGTGTGAATGACCATGTCTATATTAATGTACATAGCAAACTAATGAAACATGTGAAAGCTATAGTCCTAACATATAGAACCTATTAGCATTAGTTAAGTATTGTTTTATGAAATGTATGGCACAATTTAGGTTAAGGCAGATGCAGAATAACAATAAATGATGTTATATATTTGGTGAAAAGATATGCATAATTGAGTGATAAATGAATAAACATGTGTAAAAAGCCATCAATTAAGATTAATTTCACAGAGAACCGTTTTAGTGAAACCATTATTGTTCTCAAGTTAAAAGCTCAACTGCCAATATTGGCCAAAATTAGGAATTTCATTTCAAAATGTTGTCAAGATTTTGGCCATTGTAAACCATCTTTTTGAATTTGGTCAAGATTTAAGTAAGAGTCACATTTAAAGTTTAAAATCATAGAATGTTCGTGTCATACATAGAGTGTGTAAAAATGAACCAGATAAACAAAAAAGACATAACCAATGTTTTAAATTTGTAAAATACTTCTGTAGTGTTAGTGACAAAAAAACAATAGTTTCTAAGCAGCCAAGACAAAAGAAAATAATATTGAAATATACAGGAATGTTATTGCTTTTCTTTAACTGATGTATAAAATGCTGAGTTTATACAATACAAAGTAACAACACCATATTACAATCTCTCAATAGCTGGTTCGTGTTTATTCATACAAACCAAACAATTAGCTGAATAGGAGGAAAGATCCTGAGTTATTAAACTATATTGGACCCAAGTTAATATATATGGTCTTTACACTGTGCTGTGAGGATAACTTGTAAATCCATGAAATTCAATACATCTTACAAAAAATACATTCTATACGGTTTTCCTTTGCTACTAACAAGCATATGTATGTAAACGAAACAGTTTAATTTTCAAACTATTTAGAAAAAACATGTATAACAGCTTTCACAAAATACAAAAGTAGTCTCAAACAATATCAAAACAACTGTGCCAAGTCACACATCAACAACACACAAGAAACAACTCCATAAAAACAAACACTGAAGTACCCAGAAAGCAAGGAAACACTGAAGTACCCAGAAAGCAAGGAAACACTGTAGTAACAAAAACAACATGCACTTGCGTCAGCATTAGAAGTTTGCAAGGGAAATTAATTTTGTACAATAATGTATATGAGAGATATGTAACGGTCGCGTAAAAATATAATGTTCATATATGTGATGTGATATAAAAAAGTAACATGTGAGAAAATGATCTGTTATACAGTGTGGTAGAAAGTTAGATACATTATATACACTTTTATTTAAACTGGAAGTCTTTGATTCTGCAGGACTCTTCTGTTATTTCTCATCGTTCTACTAGTTCATAAGAAATTGAATAATATATAAATTTGCTTCAGTGATAATTCTCCTGTGAATCATATTGATGTATAAATACTAACAAGGTTGACTTGTGTCTTTTTGTATATAGACTTTAACATGAAGAATAGCAATGTTTTATAGTTAATGATATGTCATCATAAGTTCATCAAATAGATTCCAATGAATAAAAACACTAAACATCTATACTCCATACAGATATAAATAACTTATCAACAACAATGTCATTCATGAACCAACCATTCCATAAGTAAGATAACAATGTGATATCAGTTTCCAAATCAATAACAAAGAAAGAACGTGTTTATCAATACAGTAACATGTGGCTTTTAATTGTCATCGTCAGACTTTGACAAAGACTTCACACACACACAAAAAATATTACAGTAAACAGGGTCAGATTTAAAACAATACCAAATAGTTACCTGCAAACTGGAATGTTACAGCAAGTTTACTAATGATAGGTGAGTATGACTGAATCAGCTATTACATTGTAGTATGCATCCTTGATTGGTGTATTTTCTTCTAATCGTTAACAGATATTGCATGGTTTAGAAATGTTATTATTTTTCACAATTTCTTCAGCTAAGGTAGCCTTCCACATAACTTACTACATGTATTAAGTTTACAGCTATCTGTACGCACATCATTATATAAATAGTTCTCAAATGGTGTACATAACTCACAAATGGTGTACATAACTCACAAATGGTGTACATAACTCACAAATGGTGTACACAACTCACAAATGGTGTACACAACTCACAAATGGTGTACACAACTCACAAATGGTGTACAGAACTCACAAATGGCATAGATGTGGAATAAGGCACAGTTTTCATGAAAATAAAAACAATACAGATAATTTACCTTAAACCATTAAGTAGCTAATATGTTCTAATACGAGTTAATGATACCATCTTGCAAGGCATGTTAAGGTGTTTTCTCTATAAAAAGATCAGCAACTAAAGATTTTAGTCAACAACTTTAAAATCTATGTAGTTATTTAATTCTTCAGTTCCTTACTTGATAAAAAACGGTGCTTTTCTTACAGAATAAGGATTGTAAACAAAACCTTGCTATTGAATAGTCAAATTAATTGTGCAGTTAATTTGATATACTGGTATCATTTTCATATTTTGTAATTTGTTTATGAGCTACTAGAAGTTACTGGACTCTTTCTAAACAAAACACCTTTTAACACATGGAAAAACTGTATTATGTTCTGTTTTCTACACAATGATGAACATTCTCTAACATCTCTGATACACAGCACAGCAACTAAAAGTGTCTAATGTTTTCAACAACCACATGAGTCTGCAGCTGCCATCTGTTTAACTTCAGGTTCAAGCTTTGTTGTGTCTCCTTTGCTTGAAGGTGGCGCCTCTACTTGTAACTTAAATATGTCTGAAAATTACAGCAATAAATAATATTAGCAAAATCAAGGAGATATAAATAGTAACTATATAAAACTGTTTCACAATCTCTATATTGTAAATATGAAGGAAAAGGAAGTTTACCTGAAATAACTTAAAACTGTTAAAATCAAAATTATAAGTCCAATGATAAAATAAACTTAAAACATTTCCTCTCTAAATCAATTACAAGATAAAATTGAAAGGTTTTATTTACAACTTTATCTAGGCTGTTTGGTTTGATTCATATTTGCCTGCTCTCTTAACAATCAATTTATACAAGCTTATTTGGTAATGCCATCCCCAGGAATAAATAGCATTACCTTCAGCAATTAACTTTAATATATGTGATAAGATCAAATGTCCATTTTTTAAACCATCCACTGCGGTTATTATGTATCAAAGTACAGCAGGCAAAATTCAAATTGAGATACATTTAACTTACCAACTAATAGATTGTTAAAGGCCTCCCCTACATTGGTGTTGTCTAATGCTGAAGTTTCTATGTATGAATAGTTGTGTTTTTCTGAAAATAAACCCAAATGAGATCATGATAAATATTGATAAAGTTCTACTCATCATAGATTATACTACGGTACCCTTTCCTTACACTGCTTCCCAACAACAGTTGCCTTCTATTTTGCTATTGTTACATGAGTGTTGCTTGAAGAGAGAATCAATCTGAATAAAAGGTTGTGCAGGCTTGCAAGGTGACAAATCGTATTATACTTTTATAAATACAGATATATTTACAATTAACTTAAACTTAATCAAGGTTATTCTTTACTACACATGTATTTACATTATTGCTTTTGTCAAATAACTTTTTTAAATTCGAAAAACTACCTACCTAAGCAAACATCTTAAAAACAAGACGCTTTAATTAACTAAAGTGCTATGTGAAGTTTCATTGTTCGGAGAGAGAATTGTAGTCTTTGTTTAAATCACTAAACACTGGTGATCCGACAAAACTAAGCTTTCAGTTTCCATTCAAAAATGTATGTTACCCCCAAAAATAAACTACTGCAAAAGAGCTTGTATACATATAGGCATCTCATTGTCCAGATTGCGTGGGACTTTTCATCTTTGACTTATCTTATTTGGACCATACAATTACTGATTGGGGTGTCGTACCAACAACCAACTATCAAACCATTATTTTATGCGGCACTAGGTCAGGTCTGCTGTATCACAAAATGTTAAATGTCAAGTAATGTACCTAATGAAGGGAAACCATGAGAGTTTAAAGGTTATGATTCTAATTTTAAGGTAAAATGTTTAAATTTTAAAAGTAGCTACAAATGAAACAACTACCTTACATTAAACAATATGTACTAAGATAACGCTTGAATCTATAAAACAATTACTAACAATTTAAGCCCCTGGTAAAGGTTTATGAAAATATCCATTTTTTATCAAAATTACTAAAGAGTATATTTGAAGAGTAAATTTGAAAGAGTTCTATCTGCTTCTTTATTCCATAGCAACTAGACCACTGTCACATTCATCCTTTGTCATGTACTAAAACTATAGATCTAATAGACCTCTTGCTTTTCACATTAGTGTTGACCTGAGTCATATTGAGTGACCATTGTAATTGTTGGCAGGTCAGCTTTACTAACCAATAAACATAGCTAACAAGCTTCAATCAATGTCCAATAACTGTCACACAAATGACAACACTCATTCTAACTGGCCAACATAATACACAGCTTAATAAAAGTACTGTAAATTGGGGTTTATTCTTAAAGCGGGATTTTTGTTTTTCACCAATTTTTGTTAGTAGAACCCTTAGAGACATTCTACTAGTTTCTAGACATTAGTGTTATATAATTAGGTGCTACATACTATGTAAGTAGATTGGATTTGCAAATAAACTAGCTACACCATATGTTGTTTGGGTTCAAAGTATTTAATTATCGTGAGCACAACATTTATCAATTTTTCAGTATTCTCTCAGAGGCTTGAATCAAATGTTTGGTTGTGAGTTTTCTGTCATGCATGTTGATCATAGCTTAAAAAGTAACAAACCTGCTAGAGTTCTGCCCTCATCTGATGTTACTTCTCTCAAATGTTTCAAGTCTACTTTATTGCCCACAATCATGATACAGCAATGAGGGTCTGCATGCTCATTTAATTCTCCCAACCATTTGTCCAGATTTTCAAACGAGGTAGCCTTACTGATGTCAAACACAACCAATGCCCCCACTGCTCCACGATAATATCTGTTCAAAATACAAAACAGGAAAGCTATGTTTCATTTTGTACAATTAGTTCTTATTTCAATGTGTCTTCTTGAATGAAAATGATCATGTGGTATAACGCAACAGGTTTAACTTTAATATTGTGTTCACATTAAACAACAGTCCAAACAATGCTTAGCTAAGTGTATATAAGGTAAATTCTCCAGTCTCTCCTAGCTAATTAAAATCTCCTATATGTTCACAAGAAGTAATTTGTAGAATGTAAAACCGACAAACATTATATTAATCCTAGTTGCATAAGCCACCCACAGGTTGTATTGAGCAGACTTTTCACAATTTATTAAACATGTTTAGTATACCGTATTGATACATTAACCACATACATTTTGTACATTCTTGCAATTTATCTTAACTTGTTTATCTTACGCATGAAAACCCCAAGGCAAGGTTGAAGCTAGTAGGGCAAACATGCAATGAATTTCTTAAAGTTGACAGAAATTAAAAACAGATGCACTCAAATAGTGTTTAAAGTTATGAAAGTCAAACAATTGTGGGTGCATTTCTTATACATTTTTTATTTTACTGTAAACCTCTATACACTAAGTTGACAATGAATAAACAAGAGAACATGTATTGTCAAAACTGCGCTGGTTTAGAGAAATGTGAAGGTTTATATACATGTAGTATAATTATGTCAGGGGAAAAACCTACATCACTTTCTAGAGATGTGTACTTGAATATAATTATGCAAATACTTTGGTAATTAAATGATTTCACATTACATTTGAGGTATTACTTACACACTAGTAATAGCCCTGTATCTTTCTTGACCGGCAGTGTCCCAAATTTGTGCCCTCACAGTCTTCCCTTTGATCTGCATATTCCTGAAACATCATAGTAAAGAGAGTGAACATATCCAAACATGACTGAATACAGGCACTTCTAAACACTAACTAATCCAAAACATGACTGAATACAGGCACTTATAAGCATCGACAAATCAAAACATGACTGAATACAGGCACTTCTAAACACTAACTAATCCAAACATGACTGAATACAGGCACTTCTAAACACTAACTTATCCAAACATGACTGAATACAGGCACTTTTAAACATCCACAATTATCATTCCATTTCTACATTTAGATTAGCCAACTTTCT
>ENA-OREC01002244-OREC01002244.1-marine-metagenome-genome-assembly--contig:-NODE-2244-length-10511-cov-13.284742_pt1 | contig 10511 bp, 4 predicted proteins | sample MGYA00248626_ERZ508543 | MGnify/ENA primary metagenome ERZ508543 (study PRJEB26211, sample SAMN05518279) | marine metagenome | isolation source: Puget Sound, Washington, USA | host: Bankia setacea...
GCTAGTACAGTACAGGGTCATCATGGGCAGAGCAGTCAAACAGCACAGAACAGAACAGAACATATTTTATTTCAAACTATCAACTACAACAAAGCAGCATCATTTCTTTAATCATTTTAGGCTGGATTTGTTGTTTTCCTCAAAGCTTATACATTTCGTTAAAACATCATTTAGGTAAATGAAATTAAGGGTTAAGATATTTACCCCGAGAAGAACACAATTAAGCTTTTACTGCGATAAATTCATGTCTTAGAGAAAACAAATTGATTATAAAAGTTATACTGGGCTTAACATAAAAGTCTCTGTAAAACATCATAAATGGTTTCTTCTTTCAGTTTTGCCTTTCAAAACTGATCTGCATACAGAATGTACAATATATGTTTTTTGTGTCTTTTTGTACAGTGTTGAAATTAAGAATTCTTTTACAAGGAACCTAATTGTAGACGTACAAATAAAGGCCAACTTGCAGAACGTGCCTTCATTTAGGTAATGGTACATCATCACTTTCCAAAGGCAATGACTGTACTTTCCCCATTTCAGGACTTGTGTACAACGATGGCTGTATTACTACACTATATATACCTGGTTGTATTCTTCCTTATGTTGGCTGAGGGTATAGAGATCGGATGGTCAATGTTATATGTGTTTCCTAGAACATCTAGACGCAAATGGCTTCTGCTTATGGCATGGTGTAAGTACGGTGAAGTTATTAGTGTGTGTAAGGTGATAGTGTTTGTGGTTTCTGTAATTTTCTGGGCTACATGATGTTGTGACTGGTATAAAGTGTCGATTTTCTTTCCACAGCCTGTTTTTGTATTCAGCTCAAAAGTCGCGGTAAACCCTTAAATCAGCATTGTTTTGTGTTCGTGGCATAACTATTAATCTCGAGATAATTATTTTATCTTAACACTTGAATATGTGCGGAAAGGATTGTTGTTAAAAACGTCACAGCTTACCAATGTTATCCGCAACATGGAATGAAGAATTAACATTTAAAACAAAGTCTGGCTGTATTGTCTAATGAAATTGTTGCTTAGCAACTTTTCACATAGACGTTTCTGATATATTGTCTTCAGTAACCCCAGCCATCACTGTTGGTATATCTATTGGAGCAACTCAACTCAAGGGATACGGTAATGACCAGTTGTAAGTATAACTGATGTTAGTGTACCCCTCTTTAAGCAGAGTATGAACATTTATATAGGCTGTTGACAAATGGATATGTGAAAAAAACAAAAAAGTATGCTTTGTAAAAATCTGTTTTGAATGACATGTGATGCATACTGAACAAACTCGCAGAAACTAATATTCAAAGAAAAATAAGTGTAATACCAACACAGGTACTTGCTGTACCTCCCTGGAATAGGGAAACAAACTTGCATATAGCAAGTTCTGGATTACCTCTATTCACAAATAACACTATTATTAACTTAATAAACACATATTGACCCACAGCTAAGAACAAGTCAACATTTTGATGCATGTCCATTTCATGTTTTTCAAGTTGCTGGTTGAGTGTAGACAGCGACCTGATATGGGCCTTTGTGGGGCCAGCCCTCCTTATTATATTGGTAAGTATTACATTTTCTAGCAACCACCTTTATAGCTAGAAAGCATAGATTGATGCCAAAACTATGTAAGCCTAGATTGATAAAAAAAATATGTATTCCTAAATTGATGCCAACAATTTATAAGCCTAGATTGATGCCAATATATGTATTCCTAGATTGATGCCCAAAACAAGTTAGTCTAGGTTGTTGGCAAACATTTGTATTCCTAGTTTGATGCCAAAAATATGTATTTATAGATTGATGCCAAAAAGATGTTAGCATAGATTGATGCCAAAACTATGTTACCATAGACGGGTGTTAACGACATATATTTCTAGATTAATGCCAATATATATTCATAGATTGATGCCCAAAATATGTTTGCCTAGATTGATGCAAAAAACTAAACTGTGTGCACCCTTGGATTAATTTGCATTCGTTTTCATATCAGCTATATTTATTGTATACGAAACATTGAATTATATTGAATAGTTTGTATTGATTTCAGGTAAATTTTGTATTGTTGGTGCTAGTTATGAGAGCCATGTTCAAAGCAAAGACTCTGTCGGAAAAGTCAAAGTCTGATAGAGCCAAGTAAGTAGTGTGGCTTTTACTTGTCTAGAGATTTGGCACAGTATAACATTTGTGGTTGAAATATACAAACTTACAGAGAAAAAAACATTGGTGCGTCATTTTGTGATTTTGAAATTTGATATGATGACCTTGAAATCGGTATGGTATTTTGCGACTTACATATCACATGTCATAATGTTTACCTTTGTAATCAAACACAACAGCCCATTATGTTGAGAATAGCTGTTAGTAGTTATAAACAAGTTATGCAGGTGCTGAAGGATAGACAGATACTTACGAGTACATCAGACAGGCAGAACACTTTAAAGACATGGACAGAGTGGTTATTTGTACTGAAAAGAAACGAGAACTCTAAATAAAGTTTACTATCTATTTCAGGGTGGGAGTACGTTGTCTGTGTATATTGTTACCACTGATGGGCTGCACATGGGCGATAGGTATATTTTATGTCAACAAAAGTTGGGCCTGGGTGCAATATGTATTCGCTGTGTGCAACAGTTTACAGGTAAATGTTAAACTCATCTATTGGTGAGGTTGATAAAAGAAAATGTCGGATAGCTTACTGTGCAAGAAATTTAATAAGTACACGTTCTTTCATCACAATCAAACTGAAATAAATTAGTACCTTATAAAACAAAACGCTTGTAACACTTAATACAAGAAAAAAGAATACAATTATAAAAGGTGGACATACATTGGAACCTAATTACTAACCTTGTATAGTACTATAGACGATGCACAGTAAATGTTTTTTTTTCAGACGGCTCAAATAAGGACACATCATTGCTTACTATTGGAACCTCATTGTGACCTTACCAGCCAATTTATATATTTATTCTTTGGTCTCCAGATAGGGACCAATTCAATATTCAGAAACCTTTTTTGTTAATGTGATCTGTATTTGTATTTGCCGAATGTCACAGTGTATTGCAGCACTAATATTTGGAATCAAACGTTATGAGATGTTCTGTTATTCTTTCAGGGCCTGGTCATATTTTTATTCCATTGTGTGTTCAATAAACAGGTGAGTGACCTACCAGTGGTAAATGCAAAAGGGTTCCATCTCCTTCTTTATTCAATTTATTTTAAAACCCTTTTGCTTTCAACACAAAAATGTTTTTACTGATCTCTCTTGTGGAAATACCTATTGGCATATTTCATAATGTCTATTCACAGAAGCTGACTTAATTTTAAAACCTTATGGGCTTTTGGTGAAGAATAAACAAACAATTACTGTTCCTACATGTGTAAATATGTATTTTACCTGACTCACTCTGCAGCGGTCATGTATAAGTGTGTAATAATAATTGGAAATGAAATTACCGAATCTAAGGAAACGTTTACGTTTTACTAGAAATTATATGAGATTCTTTTCTATTGTAGCTATGTAATTAGTGAATGTCAGACTTTTGAATACAAATACAGTAAAATTCCCTGCATTTTTGTTTTAATTATATACTCAGTTATTCATGCGTAAATAGTCATTTCTCTATATGTGAATTGTTTGCAGGTAAAGAATGCAATCAATAGAAAGCATATGAAGTTGTACACTTCTCTCTTCACATCCAAGTCTTCTCATCCAATATCATCCATGGTTGTAAGTACTTGCCTGTCTTATTCTATAACTGTCTTATATCTATGGAATAGGTGTTTTACTTGAGGAATAAGCTTTAGCAAATTGTGTTTTGTTTTTACCTGAGGATTTAGTTTTGGCAATTTAAAGACCATGATATGTTGTTTTTTCATGTACTTAACAGCAATTCAGTTACACAATGGCCCAACAGATCTGCTTGTCCTTTAGTTATTCTGACAAGATGATACAATTAATGGCCCCAGAAAATTTTAAGCCCTGAGAATATGTAAATCACTATAGCTCACTTTAAGTCCTGAGAATATGTAATCACTATATAGCTCACTTTAAGCCCTGAGAATATGTAAATCACTATATAGCTCACTTTAGGCCCTGAGAATATGTAAATCACTATATAGCTCACTTTAGGCCCTGCGAATATGTAAATCACTATATAGCTCACGTTAAGCCCTGAGAATATGTAAATCACTATATAGCTCACTTTAAGCCCTGCGAATATGTAAATCACTATAGCTCACTTTAAGCCCTGAGAATATGTAAATCACTATATAGCTCACTTTAGGCCCTGAGAATATGTAAATCACTATATAGCTCACTTTAGGCCCTGCGAATATGTAAATCACTATATAGCTCACGTTAAGCCCTGAGAATATGTAAATCACTATATAACATTGTATTATTATATCAGTCAAATTGAAAATTGCAAAATTCTAAAATGACAAATGTTCTAAGATCTGTCTTCCAATACCCAAAGATATTTTCTTTTTCAGCCAAGAGTTTCAACATCAGACAAAGATTATTCAAATGATGGTAAGTGGACCTTTCTGTGTTCATTTTTGGTTGGTTGGAAGAATAACTTTTGTTTCTAGGTGTATTATTTAAAAAAGTGAAATTATGGTCATAGCTGGTATCCTTTCTACATATGTGTTCGTATCTATAATTTGATGGCCTTGACCTATTAAAATAAATATTTAATCTTGTTTCCAATGTGATAATACTTCTACCATTAAGAATATCCTAATTGTATGCACCTTGAATATAGTATAACCAGAGAAACTAGTAATGCAGCTCATGTAATTAAACTAATCTTATACTCATTATTATGGCAATATAAACTTTTATGAAATGTGTTTTACCTCACAGATTGCTTCAGAAAACAAACATTTCCTAAACTTATATCGTAATACCTGTAGTTTATATTAAATGGCAATTTGTGTGTTAGATATTATAAATGTTAAACTTTGTTATGAATGTGTAATATTAAGTTATGGTCAGATAAAAGGGTAAATAACTTATTTAAATGTTTATATCATTGATTACTGTAAACTATGTTATTTCAGGATATTCATACAGTTCCAACAACAAATACGAGGGAGACAGATTTTCATCTCCAAACCAGTATGATCACTTTGCTATGGTAAGTACATAGAGAGGTAAAAATGTTCTAAACATATACACTTGATTGAAGCAGATAGAAAGAAGCAGATAGAAACATTTTGCTTTCAATCCCTGATTTGTAATATAAAGTCATTCCACCACAACAACATCTAATAGTTACCAGCAAAATAAAATTACTGAAGAATACATAAAATCCCACATCAATCCAAATACAAATATTGGTTTATTTTACATACAAGGAAACAGCGAACAAGAAGAAGACATACAAGGAAACATAAAATAGAATTTGCTTAGTGTAAGAAGGCACCAATTTCATTTACTGTCCAAATGGTTCAATAAATATGTGCTTGCATCCCCTATGCCATGTGGAATTTTGAATATTCTGTGGTTAACAAAACTGTAGTCTAAAAAATATTTTAAATTTGCAAATATCATTGAGACAGCTAATCAAAAGCCACACTACAACGCTAATATTGTAGACATATCTTTGGAGGGTTTTATAACTGATGTTTACATTTATTTCTTTTTCAGCAAGCAGTAGACAGACCTAGTCACTTCTTCTGAAATAAACATGATAGCAGCACTTGAGGGAACCAAATTTTCAAAATGATTAACACAAATGTCAAGGTCACACAAAAGGTCACGGTCATATGTGTCACAATGTCACTGGATTTAAGTAAGTTCAAGGTCATGACTGTGTTATGGCAACTGTGAAACATTCCATGAAAAAATAAATATTCTTCCTATGGAAATGTATAGTCCAGGTTAGGATAGAGGTTGAGGACACATGAGAACACAGAGATAAGAATGTCAAGGTTATTTGATTTGTTTTTTAAATGTATAGCTCTTGTGAAACAAAACATTAAAATCAGTGTCAACAGACGTAGAGCAAAATCAACGTTAATTGATATAAATGCAATAATTTAGTTCTTCATATCAACTGTATATTGGGAAATGTTTGTAATAGTCTGTAATAGTTTGCATGATTAATTGTAAATTGTTTATTTTTAAGTTTTCATATTCACACTACAGAGTTTGTACTTCTTTGTATATATGTTTGAACAGTCGTTCATTAATTTCTTGAATCTGCCAAGACTCATTCTTGTGAATATAAGCAAAACTCAAAACTTTCGAAATTGTTACCCAATTTGTCTATTAAAATGCACAGTGAAGACTATACATATTGTCCCCATAAGTGCTTTAATGAAGTTGTACAGACATTCTGTACTGTAATAAGTTCACATTTTGAGTCGAAGAAAATGTATGCTGGGAATTAATGTGCAGTGGAACAGAAACTATTGGACTAGAAAGAGCTTGGTTTCAGGTTTCAGCACTTTTCCCTTAACCACAATCCTTATGCTGATACAGACTGTTAAGTTCTTCTATTGTATTCTCTTTTCATTTAAGGTATAACTCTTATCAATTTGAAAAGTTTTGCAAGAGTTCTCTCCCTTTTGGGTAAATATTATAACGGAATAACATAGTGATTACTCACTTTTTCTGTGTATTGAAGATGAATTAATTTAGAATTATAAAACACTGAAAAGTTTTCTTTATGTTTTATGAATATTATATGTTTTGATGATTTTGAAACACATTTGATTCATTACCATCAAATATTTGTTTTCTTTTTTTACTGTTTAAACATTATAGAAATATGTACCGACATGGGAGCAAACTCTTGCAAACCCAAACAATTCATTTCTCAGTAGAATAAGTAATGAATTCTTCATCGACTTTGAAAGTTAAAAGTTGCTGTAGTTGAGGCAAGTTTGAACATTTTCATACAGATACAATCTTGTTGACTTGCTGATATAATTGATTTTCATAGATTACACAATTGTTTACAAGCTAACATTCAACATTGTTATAACTGTATTAAATCATTTATGGGTATAAATTTTGTTTTATACAAAAAGAGGTTTTCAATGGCACTTTACTATTTGGATTTCAAAAATAATGCACAGAAAAGATGTGTTCAGCATTTGAAACTTTTATTTGTTGATCGTAAAATGAGGTTGTATAAATTCTACATACAAAGAGATATAACTACGGCTTCATTTTTCAATAGCACTTACATTTCATACAATTTCACCCTTTGATACAGTGCCCAAGATGTTTTGTTATCACACATTATTTAACATGAGATTTGCCTTTGTCAGACTGTTCTGTATATATGTCAATGTTTTTAATACCTTTTATTTTAGTAATTATTTTGTCACTTTTCTATGTTTTGTGTATGAGATTCAACTGTGTTTTACAAGTATGTACCCAAATAAGGGTTTGATATTTCAAGGGTTGTTTATTTTCAGTATGGCTTTGAACTATTCTCAAATAAGTGTTGTCTCTGTGACCTTAGTTTTGACTCACTGATCAACTATTCCAAAATTAAAACCGTTTTCTTGGTATAAAAGCTTGAGATATATTGTTCATTAAGAAGGCTTTTTTCATATTTTTTCTAACAATATTTTTTTTTTTTTAGATTTATTAGTTGACAAAAACATGTTCACCTTGTCTCAAACATTGTTGTTGATTGTATTTTCTTTATTTGTCTCACATTCTGGAATTTGGACATATTTTTCACCTCTATGAGTTTAAACAGTATTATGAATGGTTTGATATCAACATTTAGGATAAAACTGTCTTAGAAAACTTCTATTTGTTTCAAATTTATTATTTAACTAAAATTGTTCTTAATGACAACCATTTTACAAAATCTTTACTTTTCACTTACTGATGAATTAAAACCACTTCCTGGAACTAAAGTTTGACATATTGTTTACCAAAAGAATTTAAACAGATTTATGAATGGTCTAATGTCAGAATAAAAATGAGAAGAGAAAACTATGGTTTTGCTTTTATCTTTTATTTAAAACTTGACTCTGTTACTGTTCAACAGTTGGATAAATCACTAACAGTTCTGCATAGCTACAAACATGATGACAAAATAAACAGAAACAAGCACAGAAACAGCATCAGTGTTAATAAAACATGTAGATATAACGAGTGTCTTGTTTGTAGTAAGTAGTTTGTACTGTATAACAAATACTAAAATTCTCCCAAAAAAAGTATACACCTAAAATAAAACAAACAACCGTATAAGTTGCTGCTTGTGTAACAAAAACTGAACATGACTCAAAATAGCAATAAGTATTGTCACTACTGAGTTACAGTTAATAATATCTCACACTACTGTGTTACAGTTAATAACTTCTCACACTACTGTGTTACAGTTAATAATATCTCACACTACTGTGTTACAGTTAATAACTTCTCACACTACTGTGTTACAGTTAATAATATCTCACACTACTGTGTTACAGTTAATAACTTCTCAAACATGTAATGAAACAAACAAATGAAAGTTGTTGTTTTTGATACCCAAAATATACCAAGTATATAAACACACACTAATACTACCGATAAATACAATTTAAAAAAAGCAATTCTTTATCTTGTAGTGCACAATTCACTATTCCTATCTCCCTGATAAATGAGGCAGTACAGGTCTAAATTTTGAAACTTGTAATGTTTTTCGTTGTTGTCTCCACCATACTCTGTTATGATCAGAATTAGTAGATTTAGAAAATGTTTGTAACCTGTAGAGCACACATTTTTTAAACATTCTCTAATTACACCCTAGACACATTCTTTCATTTCCAAATAAGGCAATGGTTTTATGTAGAGTCAGCCATCTTGTCTTTGAGGGCATTACAGAATCTGAGCACACCTTCTTCTATCTTGTCTTTACTACAGTAACTAATAGAAAGTCGGACACAATTTTTGCTTCCACCTGTTGGAGATGTGCTGAAAGAGAGAGAAACAACGGTGATAAAGAAGAACGACAAATCTCGTAGTTATTATTCAAGCAGGCTTCTGTGGATAAGTGTTTTTCCCCAATATTTGTATAGTAAATGCCTTCGATATTACAACTTCATAAGGAAACTTGTTGAGAGAGACCCCCAAAGAGGGAGAGAGAGAGATAGCGTTTAACATAAATATATATACGATTCTGTTAAGCTAATGAGCACAGTAACTGAAACTATATTTACTTGACTGGAACAGTTTTTCATTAACTATTGCTGGTACTGATAATGAGTTCTCTTGCGTAAAAAAACATCAATGATTAAATATTTTCAAGACATAGTAGTTTTAAATTCATTTGAAGGTCAATTTAAAGAAATATTTTAGTGTCCAAGTGTCTGTGAATAACTAAGTATTTTGGGAGTATGGAAATTAATCGTTTTTCCTGCAAACATGAAACTGTACACACTTACCTTGCACCAAATATAAAGTTGACTTTGTATTTGTCTACAGCAAACTTTAACAACTGGAATCCATCTATTGAGGGAGGTAACTCTAACCATATAAAGAAACCACCACCAGGATTGTCTACCTTGATTGTGGATGGAAGGTGTTTCTTTAACATTTGACAAGCTAGATTCATTCTCTCCTGAAAGAGAAACATAAATACAACGTATATAAAATGTACTAGAAGAGCCCATTTGAATCAAAAAAACTTGCACAATTGATAGTCATAAACTTTAAAACGATATTGAAACTAAAATTACATAAGCCGGTTGTACCATAGATATATCATATAGCTTGCATTGTATATACATTGTATAAAGCTTAATTTATTGTTTCCATAAAAAGAATCTATTTTAAAAACAAAGATTCGGCAAAATAAAATACGATAATACAAATTGAAACTTGTGATTGTTGTGCTATATTTGACATCTTATTGAATTGATTGTAATACAAAGCTCAGTACACAGGGAAGTTTCACTTTTATGAAAGTTACTTTGGTTAAAATATTGAAACTATACATACTCTGTATTCTTGTTTAAGGAATTCTATATGTTGGGTCAGGAACCCCTTCTTTATAGCAACTGCCATCAATTTAGAGGTGTATTGGTTGAAGGCCCCGCCACTCCAAGCAACTGCACTGAAAAATGAATGGAAGATTTGTTCCGCAAACTTTTTTTGTCAGGAAACATTTGATGTGACCATCCATAAGAGAAGTATATTTTGTTTTACTATTACATTCACTGCAAAGCTTTTAGAAGGTGTTTAGTTTGTCATAATTGAATATCTGCTCTTTTTGTTTGAAAGGATAACTCTGTAAATTGTGATGGTTTATAAAGAGTGCTCTCCCATATGGGTAAGAAGGAAATACAATGTTATAGCAATGTTATATTTTAGCATTCATGTTGCAATATGTCAAAATGTTGTGTGTATTGTAATTTTCTTTCTAGACATTATAAGTAGCTAAAGCATGTCAATTGTGCAGAGGGTTGATAGATCTGCTTCTGCTTTCACATTTGTTTCTCACAAAATTAGAAGCTTTAATAAAACTACCAACATGTCACCCCCCC
>ENA-OREC01002245-OREC01002245.1-marine-metagenome-genome-assembly--contig:-NODE-2245-length-10511-cov-10.785126_pt1 | contig 10511 bp, 4 predicted proteins | sample MGYA00248626_ERZ508543 | MGnify/ENA primary metagenome ERZ508543 (study PRJEB26211, sample SAMN05518279) | marine metagenome | isolation source: Puget Sound, Washington, USA | host: Bankia setacea...
GCACGGCTGATCTGAGTGATGGTCCGGTATATTATTGCTGTGGCTTCATTCTAATTGTTATCAAACCATTTCAAGATTTGTCGCCACCGTTAGGTTAAGTTTACAAGTCATCTGCAGTTTAATCGTAAGCAAGTGTTACATGAGTGTGCATTTCCTCTGTTGGCTCTGTTGTGAATGTACCTATATACAACAGAACGATGTGAGCCTCTATGTCTAGTATGTCTGCGGCTCATATATTTCTCTCCCAAAGATTATAATTAAGGTCGGCTATTGTGCAACATTGATGAGTTTTCCATTCGTTCAAACTGTCATGATTCTCCCCAGTATTCAAACCCCCCAAATAACCATACCTGCTTTAAAATGTCAGCTACCTTCTCTCAGATTCAACCATTGTTTATTATCATCACGATCGTGGCATAATTATCCGATCTATCCAAACAAAATGCTCATCTTAGCGTTTCTTTCGCAACTGTTTAGTTGAAACATTATACTATAATAGATTTCCCGACATGCACTGAAACTGGCCAACTTTTGGAAACCTGGATAAAACTGTTCACAACATTTGATTCAAATATAATCACGCATGTTTCTTTTCTCTTTGACCTTGAATTCTGTGTTATTACAAACCGGGATAAAACTGATAGGTTTCCAAATAAGTCTGATATGATATGAATTAAAGGATGCGGGGGTGTACGCGTATAGCATGGGAACATTAACCCGGCACTCTTGAACACGGCAAACGGAATGTATATTGATTTTAAGTTATGTTTATAATAAAATTTAAGACTTGTCACAGCCAGACGTTCATATGTAAGATCCTGTGTTGAAAGTATCATATGATGATGTGTATTACTGAGGGTTGAATCACTATGTCCATGCTATACATTGTAAACAGGTTCCGTTATTTACTATTACACTACCATGGTTTCTCACAAGTTGGGGGAGAGTGTTGCGGTTACCTCTACTTAGGCTACTGACACGTGTGAAATGCGGAGAGAATTGACAGAATTAGCTAACTCCACGTTTTCCCTAAGCTCCTAATGATTGTTTTATAAAGTTTTGACAGGTGTCACAATGTAATATATTTTACCTGGCGCGCTAACAGATGCATTCTTTCAGTTCTCCCGATAGCTGGCACTCATTGTTACTCTCAAAACTATTAATGCCTCACCGACGTGAAACGTTATTTGTAATTAATGTCATACACAGAATAATGCTGAGAATCTTGATACATTTGTATGTGCCACTGCACTGATTAGAATCGGTTCATATTTTCAATGGCTAAACTACAAACAATATCGTCCTTTGACCGTTATTGTTTGGTAAACAAAAACTGCAGCGTTTCAATTAATTAGTGTTGTCTTCCTTTAATTAGCGACTCACTAGAAGCGTCATTTTTGTTTTGTTTTATTTAGCCAGACGTACATATAAATGGATATATTATAGCGTCAGAGCAAATCGAAAACGAACAGTAAACTGTGAAGTTGTTGTTTTTATAAATAACGCATTTTTTATTCGGAACAGGATGTTTCGTAATTTAAAAAACAAACAGTTTTAGTATTTTTTACAACGATTACGGAAAAAGTCATTACAGCGTATGCTAATCATCCTCGTTGAAAAAGATGGTCACCTTCATATATAATGGTCTTCGATCGTAGGAAATCTGAGAGCTCAGAGGACACCCACATGTCGGACAGTGGGTACATCACATATACAAACGATCCGAGAGCTCAGAGGACACCCACATGTCGGACAGTGGGTACATCACATATACCAACGATCCGGGAGCTCAGAGGACACGCACATGTCGGACAGTGGGTACATCACATATACCAACGATCCGGGAGCTCAGAGGACACTCACATGTCGGACAGTGGGTACATCACATATACTAACGATCCGGTTAGCAGCGGTGAAAGGCGACACGGTTACAAAAACCACTGAGTCAGTCAAACTTGTTTAATATGATACGCAAGGTTTGCGAGTGCAAATAAACACATGCTAAGTTTAACTCATTGTGACCGTTGCCATTGTGCCTAGCGGACTTGTTTACAATGATGCATATAGTCTCTGAGTGCAAACAAACACATTTTATGCAGAAAATACTTTCACCGTTCCTAAACAAAGTTCGGACGACACAACACTGTTCTTTGACAATAAGTCTGGGTCATCTAGTATAAACATATATACAACGGATTATTGTCTACCATCTATCATTTAAAACTTGGCCGGACTTTGACACATTGAATCTGGAGAACACTGGAACATTACAAATACAATCGCACGCTACATTAAAGTCCTGGTTAAGTCCCATTATATTAAATACAATGTACCCCCTGTAGCGTTTTGTATTACTAATCTTGCACCTAAAAGGCTTATCTGCGGTCATTATCAGAACTACTAGAGGACTAATAAATGTGTCTTCTTTTCCAAATTTGAATTCCTTAATCAATATTTATGTTTCATATACTATTAAACATCACGTATGTCACCTAATGATAGTACAATACGTACTTAACAAATTAGTTGTAATAACGTTCGCACGCTTGCCCTGAGGCATTTTGTTTTCGTCTGTTGTAGTACTTATCATGATCTATATAATATACCTTTATTTTTATTAACGATTTCTTTCTAACGTGAATCGTCACCGTACGTCGATTCTGCTTCGGAACTTATAACAATAACATTGCCAAAGACAACTGGAACTTAAACGAAACGACCTTTACTCATCAATGTGTTAAATACACATATGAAGGAGTTCGATAACGCCTTGATAAAGTAATTGAGTATACTGTGTGGCTTGGGCTGCTGTTCCTTCGCTGACAGACGTGTTTATGTCTAATGATCAAAGAGGCAATATTACCTGATGATTTGGGCACGGTGTGAAGTAGTGGACTCGGACAGTCGTGAGTTCGTACCCCATCAAAGGGTCCCGTTGTTTCTTTGGGCAAGTAACGTTACAACCATTGCTTAGTACTGGTTGGTTCCAGGCACGCATTCGAGCGGGATTTCACAATATAACTAAACTAAATTGAGGGTTTTATGGTATATAGACATATATGTGAAATAAGCTCCCTCGTTTATTATCGTCAACACCAAAACCAACTGCCACAATATCCGATTTCAACTCATTCAAACAGTACATCGTCAAAGCACGCGGTGGACATACAGTTTGCTGATGTTAGAACTTTAAATCAGATCCTACTTTCGTTGTAATCAGTTAAAGCAATTAGACTTAAATTGTTGTTTAAAAAAGGAGTTTTTACGAATTTATATATTGTACATGTGTGAGAATTGTTAGGTGTTTCCAAATAAAACATAACTTTCGTGACACATTAAGTACGTGTAAACATGCAATAAGTTAATTTAATACACGAGTGTACGAAACCGATTGATCATCTCAAAAGCAGTTGCGACCTTGAACAAAATTCGTTACACGTGTATCTCTAATTCAATGTCGGTTAACTATATCTAAAAGTTGCTAAATTCTCCATGACTGGCTTAGCGACAGCAAAAAATACGAACATGCCATTAAACTAATTCGAAACACGTGTTCATTACGCATCATGTTATATTTTAACTACAACTTATCAAATGAAATTTTACAACAACACCTGTTACAATAACACATGTCATGGCACACCCGCGCTTCCGTACGTGCGTTATAAAACTGTGGGATACTAATGATTAGTTCTCAGGTTTTTAGTTTTTATCAACACGAGCCTGGTTTCATTTTAAAAAGCTTAAACACAATCAAAATTCACCTTAAGTACAGGGTGCCATTTCTAAAAAAAAGGTTGTGTGGATGGTTGAGGAGGAGTTCTTCCAGATGAAGGGTCAAAGTTAAATATGTGCGGTCAGAAAAAGGGACACCGAATCTCACACAATTAAGTAAATGTATCGTTGGCACACCGTTTACAAACAATCAAAGCAGTAAACAGGAATTGAAAGTTATGATGGTATGGCTAATAAACACGTGATGTTGTCACGCAAGTGTGCTAGTTGTTATTTTATCACCGTTGATACGTGATATCTGGCGCTTGAACTTGACTCGTATAGCTGAAGTCGATTAACTTTCCTAAATGTGGCTGAGGCACGTGTAACTTGTAACGTTATATGTTAACCGATTTTGTTGTTGGTGGTGGTGGTGGCGGTGTTGATAAGGTTGATGATGATACAGCTTGGGGTGGATTTTAACTAATGATGATATGGTTAACGTGGGTGATGTTGGTGATGTTGATTATCATGGAGCTAATAGCGGGTTTCGTGAAATGATGAAGTCACTGGTGTTTGTGTTTGATAAGTATTGTTGTTGTAGCTGTTGATGATAATGGATTCGGTGATGGTGTTGTTAACGTGACACTCAAGTGTAGTATTTACTGGTTTACCAACAATGATTCAAATATTCCTTGCACCAGACATTGGTATGGTGTTATAATGGCAGGATTAACCTTGAAATAAATAAATCTTGTTTTGACTGAAATCTACAAGTACACTTTATAAAGGAAACTAACATCACCCTATTGTTATGAACAACTCACCAACTATCATATTTAAACAAGTGGAGAGTTATTTCAGGTCCACTGTAATAGTGTTTGTATTGTTCCATAATAGTCTGTATGGCTATGACTAATCAAAGCAAATCAAACCAATCACAGCCAATCACAGACAATCACAGACAATCACAGACAATCACAGACAATCAGACGTTCAAGGGTATACCCTTCCTGGCATTAATGTTATCAAACTAAACCGACAAACGCTTGATCAAACATTTAAAAACTTAAATACAATACGGGACTTTTATTGTTGATTGCTGTGTAGTCGTAGTGTATACACTATTTATATTCAAAGCTATGTCAGTAAATATGATACGCGTATAACTATACATGTATACTGTTCAGTAGTACGTCACATATAATTCTACCACACCCGCTTTGTAACGTCGATTTTGATTGGACGCCGTCAACATACCCACAATGAGGCATTGCTCAGTACTGGTTTGGGTTCAGGCACGATTTCGCAGACGGTTTTTACAAATAGCATTGCTTGTTTAACAATCGAAATAAACTAATTTAGTTTAAAGTGAACTTTATTGCGTACGGTTGGGTTGCGCGTCTGACTGGTAATGTGGTGGTCGTGGGTTCGAGTCCCATCAACGGCTCCCGTTGTTTCCTTGAGCAAGAAACTTTACCCTTATTGATTACTACTGGTAGCTTCCAAAAACAAATTCGAGCGTGATTTCACAATCGAACTTAAATAAAGTGAGGGCCTTATCACACATTGACTAACAGACGTGTAATTTGAGCCGATATTATAGTTAGTCATAACAATAGTATAACGTACTCTATGCAAGTACATGTATATGGAAATCCAATCCAATCTGATCTGTACTTCGTTGTTACAATAAACAAACAACTGTTCAAGGTCATTGTGTCTCAAGGACATTACATTGTGACATTATGGCCTTGACAAGATCTACAACGGTTTTGCTTACTCATTTTAGTCTGTCTTTGTTTCGATTTAAAGATTTCCCCCTAAGAAGACAATATTATGTAACAACCAAGGTTTCAATCAGATGTACTATTTAGTTCCTGTTAAGTTCATAGTTGTGAATATATTTATACGTTGGCCTCTCACCTGTGACATCTGGGAATACGATCAATGGTTTCCTAAATTACAACAAATATACAATTATAAGTATTACAAGTATAACTCCATATTTGGTAAATCATGTTATATAATGCTGAGTATAGTACTGTGTTTATATTTTCTGTACGTTATTTATTTATATGTATATCTCTTCAATTTGGAGGACTAAAAGTTGAAAACATGACATGGTGCGTGCTGTGTGTTCAGTTGTGGTGGTTTAGTGGTTGGACAACTTTTCTTCCGGGTATTGCAATATAACTCAAGTTGGCAATGTCATTCTGGAATGATTAAGCACTTTACATGAATTAGAACACTACGGGTATTTTTTGTTAAAACTTTGCCCACTACAAATCACGGTCAGTGTGAACACAACTGGTAATTGTATTAGATGACTTCCCTGTAAACTGCTCCGTTATTGGACGCGACCACTGCGGTAATCATGTTTTCAAAAGTTTGGCACAATGCTGAAAATAGGCAATATACAATCGTAGGTCGTTTGTGAGTGGTAAAATACACATTTAATTAACATAAACTCTGTTTATATCAAGTTCAGATATGGAACTTTTTGAAAGCAATGTACGACTACACCCGACGTTCTTCACAGTTTCGAGTGTACTCCTAACATATTTATATGAGCATAACGTGTTTGTCATTTATACGTTATTGTATTTCCAACCATATATACTTGCTATTATACAAGTATGCTGTGCAACCTTTCGTTATATACCATCACGAATATATCGTATATTCTTAGCTAGTCTAATATAATACGTGACGTTCTAGAAGTTCGTGGAAAGCTTGTCCAGAAGGTACTACATTAGAAGCATTCCCTAAACTCATATAATATGAGTTTTTATTGACTGACAACTCATGTAAGATGTTTTATATATACACGGACATAGAATTATCAGCCATTGAACGTTAGTACACCAACACCAAAGAAAGCAGCAATGTGTCCACACCCATTACCCACTCATTATACTGATCAGTCTCTGTGTTCACCATAATCTCTGAGAAAATATAAGATAAATGGAACGTCACTTACTACTGAAGGGTTTCGTTCTAGGATTTATTACCTGTTGATAGTCGCTGATGTCGGCTCATTTAAGAAGTGTTTTCATGTGATGCTATGATTAACTACCTGTGATTACATAACTATCTCTCGCTCGTTAGTAACCTCTTACAACAATTTGTTTTACAAGTCTCTTAGAAAGAAAAATAATCTTACAAGCAAATAAGACCAAATTGCTTAGCTTAAAACGTCGTTGATTCACTCGCGATTTTGTGATCAATCAATCAATTACAGAATGGATATCTTTCTTAGAAATGAGGTAAACTTTTTTCCGAGTAGTTTCGACTTCAACATTTGACCCCCCACCCCCTGCAGTTTGAACAAGTGAGAGGTACACTTATTATAAAATATAAAATAGTGCGTCTACCATTGGCGCGGAGGAATACATTTAGAATAGTTGTGAGGCAGTATATCTAAGAAGAACAATCACTTTTATTTCACTACAAGGTGTTTTTTCTAAACCACACCTTTTCTTATTACTGTATCCTCTTGAGTCTATGTCTAAGATGAATTCAAATGAGTGAATTCGTTATTACTGTCTCGTCTGTCTATATGCTTTAGTATTATAAGTATATACTTGACATACTAGTTGAACATGAGGTAAGGGAGGCATAAACGTTACATAATAACATAACCTTTTTAATATAAACACAATAAGAACCTAGAGGCAAATGCTAACCCACTTAAAATACGAACTATTCAAAAGTTGTTTTTCTAAATATGACACAGTCTCGTGTTAATATATATTAGAAGTTTATATTTTTATATTTCACCGGACGCAACTGTCAACATAAAATAGTTCCTAAAACTAATACGAAGATTTATATTAAATGTGTGCACGATATTCAATTCATAATCTAGTACGATATTTTACATGGTTACATCTGCGTTTGATTACGGTCCTTGTTCCGATCATTCCTTGTACATTAGCCGAACATATTAGATAAAGAGAAGACATGATTTCCGAATGTATTTAAGTTATCTTCCTTTTTTAATTTTATGTAATACAGTGCACAGAAGTAATGTCATTTAACTGGATCTCGAATGAATTACCTCCGGTTTAACTACATCTGAAAGCGCAGTTTATTACGTTAATAAAACAGGTAATGACCCCAAATGATGTTTTTCTTAATATAAAATCCCGAAAATATAAATCGTATTTTCGTCTCAAATAGGGATTTACCAATGGGTTTTTTCTTACCTTATAATCTAGAATATACAACTGCGACTTATATATAAAAGGGGTGTAAACTAGTACATGTGTTACATATGTTTCACAAATGAGATATTATTTACAAACACGTTTATATTTTAAATGTCTCATTGCCATCAAATAAACACAAGACCTCATACTGTCAGAGATTAACAATTAACGACTCTGTAATGTCAATGCTTGCATACAGTTTGCGCTGACATAAAACCTAAATCATGGGAAGAAGCGCCTTTTCCCAGCCCTGTTGCCACATATACACCTCTCCTGACACTGTCACATCGCGGTTATTAAACGTTTTATGAATCCCTTAACTCTCGTGAAAATCTCGACAAAATTCGTGATGAGGATACGAGACACGCCATTACACATGCATCAACGTGCACCACTAGACAATTACTGTTTACTCACATTTTACCCGCTGTCACGGCAATGATAATAATTTCAAAAGTGCGTAAATCAAACACGTGACACAGTTCATTTACATTCTGATTTATTTGACGTTTGGACATTTAAACCCTTGATTGGAAACATGAATTCCTGGCCCACCAATTTAAAGATGGTTCACCATTCTTTTGAAACTCACTCGCCACTAATTAGCAGATAATCTTAGCTCCCGGATGTGGCACGTGCGCATGCCCGGTAGGTCACCCCAGTCACGTGACGGTCACATGGGTATTGCACGTTTCTGCAGAATCTATCACAACAGTAGGACACGTATTGTGAGAGGTACACGTGTTGATGTGGTTTGTTACAATGTTGTAGGGCGAGTAAGGGTGATTTTAAGCAGAGTTTTATTGGCTTGACACTGGCCTTAAGGTGGGGTAGAGGATTTGTCAAGAGTGGGGAAGCGTGTTTTACAACAGATGATCTGCATGTGAATCGACTTACTACTGTCATTGTAAAATTAACCCAAACTTAACCCCAATTTAACCTAAAACTAGCTACTGTCCAAATAAAACGCCGCAAATTGGCTGGACAGTTATTTAAGTTTTCGGACACTTGAAATGACACCTCGCATCCATTCATCAATGCATATCTTGATCTCAGAAGTTTACTGCTCGTGGTGTATTATATTTAAGTTACCTTATGTATTACTATTAAACTGACAGTGCTAACGATATATGCATGTGTTTTTATGTTGTTTTTATTCCAAACATAAGGTTACATGTACACCTGCCTTTATATGGAACTTTGCACCAGTAAATTCAGGTATTAAACAAGATAGAGCTACAATCCGGTTATATCTGGATTAACCCTCGTATATAAAAAGTACAACATACGTACACAAAAAACTGCATACGTATTATACTTTATGTAACATTTGAATGTGTGGTGATCAATTGTGTTCGTATCGTAAAAAAGGCAAACAAATAATAGAAAGATGTGTCTGTCAACATGCTCTATAGGTCACTATGGGCGTGTTGTTTTGATATTCCCTTACATGGTACACCCTCACCCCCAAAGTTCACGCAAGAAAAAAACACTTGTTACAATAGATGCATTATGCCCATATAAGGAGAGGCTATATTTGGTAACTGATGTAAGTGACATTAAGAGAGTTGCATGTTTGCCGTCCTTGACACATGGTGTAATTATCCCGGCCCACTTACCTAGATACCAAAGTTAAGACTTGAGCTGACCTTCATAGATACTAATACTTAAATTTAATCTTACGACAGTATCTGTAACAAGTGTTTAAGTGTTTTATTGCCCAAACTACTCGTGTAATCAAGTGATCCCTTAGATTAATACAATTAGATGACAACCGCATTGCACTAAATCATGTCACTTCAGAATTACGCATGAGTAAATCAACTATATATCACAATATAAATGATATGCCTAACCATGTCGTCTTTCCTTGCCACTTGCAAACGCCATTTTTTGCGACTTAACTATTTGCTCACAAGTGCTACTGTTATCTTTCACCTTGACAGTTTACCAACCTTCGAATTAGTAACTGCTAATTGTATACACTGTTTCTGAACTCCTTCTTCATAGTATACGTACCCAATGCCAAGACGGTCAAGTTGATTAAAACTCAAATTGAAGTACATGTACGTCTCTCTGTTCACCTGTTCGGAAGAGTTCGGTTTTTATCGATATCGTAAAAATGATAGACACTTGTATTTTTCGTGATCATAACAGCATAATATGTGTGGCAGATAATGAAGATGGATGATTTGAGAAATTGTTTGCGATCACTGCGAGATAGTGGTGCATTTTTCTCTCCCATGTCACTCCTAGTTATCGTTCTGTGTTCATGAAGATACTGGAAATACTCGGATGAATTTCATCCAGCGTTCTGCCACTGTTTACTTTAGGAGATATAAATCTGTCAGTGAAAAATAAGTGAAGTACGTTTCTCAGGCATCGAGTTTCACAATTTGAGGCAAGGATTTACAAACTAATTAGCGAGCGATCTCTGCACAGTTTCAGCAGACAGACAGGAGGGGGAACAAAGAAGTGTTTGCACTTTACTTGAAATAAAAAAAGAGATTGAAACATACTCAAATATGTGAACATTTATGATAAACTTCTTGTCAAAGATATTAGTTCTTCTGTTTCGAAACA
>ENA-OREC01002246-OREC01002246.1-marine-metagenome-genome-assembly--contig:-NODE-2246-length-10507-cov-12.273058_pt1 | contig 10507 bp, 6 predicted proteins | sample MGYA00248626_ERZ508543 | MGnify/ENA primary metagenome ERZ508543 (study PRJEB26211, sample SAMN05518279) | marine metagenome | isolation source: Puget Sound, Washington, USA | host: Bankia setacea...
GGGGGGGGGGGGGGGTATTGTGTTGCAGTGAAGTGGGAGGATTAGTGTTTGAAGTGGAAGGATTAGTGTTCAATGGGTATGGGTGAAAACATTGTTCACCCAAGATTTCAAATTGTGTATGTGTAATGTGTTGTTTTTATTTGTACAGCTAACTGACAAGGATTTTGAAACAGTTGAAGTAGTTTTATGTGCACACGTCATTCTTACAACATCCTTGTGTAGGAAATTCGAGTAACTTTGATTTTTATCACAAGGGATACAACTCTGCTGAGAAAACGGTGTGTTAAAGGGAGACAATTTGTATGAAAGTAATAAAATGAGTCCAGTTTTATGGGTTATTAATTGGTCATGACCGAATGCATCAGGTCCTAAATGAGGCTGTTACTGAGAGAGTTAATTATTCATACTGTTTGAATGTCAAGGTAAACTTAATTTAGCAGATGTGAGTATACTATAATCACTGTGGACCTCTGTAGTTAGGTTGATAAGAAAAGTCAAAGGATAATTTATGCAATCTAGAGACTCCGCAACTTGAGTAACTGTGTCAAACTCAAAATAAAGAGGGACTCAGTTGGCAATTTGTTCTACTACAGAGTATCAGAACATTTAAACAAGCATATTGGGGAGTGCAAGCAAAACTGTCCTATATGATAACTAACATGAGCAATTGTATCAAAATCTATAAAAAAGGGACACCGTCTGCACAACTGCGATATCTATGTATAAATGAAATAAGGAGAATTTACACTCTTAATATAGATATTAAAATATTGGTAAGACACAGATTGTTGCTAGAACAGTTTGTACAAGTCAGACATCATTGTAGGTGACAACATAATTTGTGCCAATATTTTAGGAATCTTGTTGAATACTCTTGGACTAAAGTTCACTATTGTTGTCATGTTTATCGCAGGTTTGCCAAGCCAAATCAATGTGGATTTCCATTTTCAGTTTTTCTCCAGAATAAGATACTTTTTTGCAGTAAGAATTACTTGCTTCACTGTTGTTTAGTTCTGCCATTCTTATTCTATATTTAAAATGTCAACGTAGAATTGTCCATATATTTGGCATTTCACGACCACCTGTCATTTATGTTCTATTTTTAGACCATGTGGTTAAATATACCCGTATTTTCTATTTTTAGAACCTCTGGGATCGTCTGAGCCTGGCATGGAGGTGAACAGTTACATCAACAGAAAATCAGGTGAGAACGAATACATTGTAACATTTGGCACTTAGGTCAATGTACTAGTGGTGTAATTTTTATCTACAAATATTACAACACGATACAGTGCAATATCAGAAATCTTGACTGCCTTTGACGAAAGTGTTTTCTCGGATTTTTGATGTTACAGGATTATTGGTTGTTGTCTTCCATTGTATCACATTTTGTCGGCCTTTTTCGTTCAAATTTCACAGGTTTGCAAGATGTGTTGGAGTTTTGAGGTTTGACTTTCAAAGATTTTACTGTAGAAGCTTATGTTTAACTGCATTGATTTAAGATTTCTGAATGACAATGATTGGTAGTCCCTGCTCTAGCTGAACTATTCAGAGCAGTTGTAGTTCAGCCTAATTGGCATTTCTGGAGAGAGAAAAATGGTGAGAAGTCTGCAATAAAATCAAAGAAAATTTGCCAGGACAAAAAATATGGAATCCATAAGAAAGCCTAAATGAGGTGAAGAATCTAGGGACATCACAAAACGACATGAATAGAGAAAATGACAGAAGTCCGAGTGCTGCTGTACATATAATTGTCTATTAAGCCTGGATCCGTTTGGTAGCCATGTTTTAGCTTACTTGTAGGGTTTTTTATTGCTGCAAATAGCTTTAAACGGTGACACAAAAAATAATGTTGTTGAAGAATTTTACGATTTTTTTATTTTTTCTCAAGGAAATGGATTGTTTTTACAAGTAGTTATGATTCTTAAATAAGAAACCCTGATCTTCTAGGACATGCATTTTTATCTAGGACTATGGTAGCTTAATTCAAATGACAAGAATGTTCTATGTTTTGCAATGTCATCCTGGAGATTAACAGCATTCGTAGTATACCTATTAGCCTGTGATGTCAGTGTGGAATTTATCAGCCATGTGCTGTCTTGTTTGTACGCTGTCTCATTGTTCAGGCATTGAAAAATTCTCTGCTCTCATCAAATAAATGGTTTAATAATGATCCAGTTAATGATTTGGACAATTGTCGGGTCTAAAACAATGTCATGAAAAAGTGGTAATGGAATATGCCATCCAATTGACACTTTAGAATGGTTTCTGTTGTCTGTACAACTAGTAAACATTGATGTGTTATTTCGTGGAATAAGTGCTTCGGACCCTATGGGTTAATTTTACGCTACTGATCCAGAATTGTGGAAGCCATATTTCTATAGCTGCCACATAAATGGAGGCACTCTGCTGTTGTTTAAAGATGAACAATAAACAAAATTCCATAACTATTCTTAAATATAATTGGCTGTTTAAATCACTCGAATTAAAAAAACAGTCCTGTTATGTTTTACTACTTTGGTAAATAAAAGATTCAGTTAGATGACATTATGCTTGTAAACCAGTTTGCTGATTAGACCATTTTTTACAGCCCTGGAAGCCAAATTAACTGTACTTTAATGAAGAAATAAGAGACCAAAAACCCTATTTCTAACAAAAACGGGATGAATGTGAAATTTTAGGGTTCTAAATATTCAATAGCACATAGCATACTTTTAAATTCACCTCTCAAGTGAAGAATTATATAATACATTGAATTGGGATACAAAGGAAATCAAATTTAATGTGTGCTAATACTGTTTAAACCTTTTGTGGCAGTTATGAAAGAGTGAGCTCCCTTCGTAACGTGTTTCAATGCCAATGCCTTTAAATGGATTGGAAACTTTGTAGCTATAGTTCAGTTTCACGCCATTGGTGTAGCTGTTGTGAAAAACTTACAATTTAATGCTTGCTTGGATGATGATTGCTTAAAATTAAGATAGTGAAATAAGATAAAGAGTTAATTAGATAATGGAAAATCAAAAGAAATGAACATAGTTTTAAAGGCCAACTGTTTATCAAATCACTTAAATGTAGGCTTCTAAGTAAGATAACAAACAATGATAGTGTGTGAGCAGTCTAAATGATTTAAAAAAGATATATATGTGAACGCAAAAGTGAATGTTTCTGTTTACTTTGTACAGTTACCGCTAAATTTAGATCCTCTTAGCAAATCAATGTAGGGCTTTAAAGGTGGACTTTTGCACAAAATAAAAAAAATACATATTCATCTGTACTTGATAGCCACAAAGTGCTTATGAAATAATGCCCTTGTGCAATGTACAGACAACTGAAGTTGTACCTATAGCCTAGTAATCATGTACTGAAATTGTCAAAATATTTAACGGGTCAGTCATAAAATATTTATTAGTTAGAGGGCATTTTGAAAGTAGGAAAACCAATGTTGTGTGTTTTTTTTCTGTAAAACTCGAAACATATTCCTTCATAAGAAGCATTTAGCTTAATATATGTGTGCTTATTTCTTAAAATATCTTTTTAAATAAATTGGAAATGAAAGGGCAACTTTAACAATGTCGACAAAGGTAGCCATTTTTCATCCACTAATAGTACCGATGAGCAGTGGGCCTTTAAAGTGGCTTGATTAAAATAGAAAATGTGAGAAATATGATAATAACGTTAACAAATGTAACAGACTTTGGCTTAAGGCTGAAGTTTCTAAATTTGGAATTTATGAAATTTACTTGGAGAAGGTTTTTTATGGTCACAATGATATATGTAGATGTAAAAGCGAAATAGTAAGTGATAAAGACGTAGTTAGAACATTCTTGCTTTTATAACAACTTTGTTGCCCTAGCTGGCTTGTTATTTACTAGTGGTTAAACTGTTTATGCGCTCAGTGAGTGATTCATAAAGTTCTACATATAAGTCTATTTATATAATGATTAAATGCATATCTTACTGACATAGTTTATATGTATACCTTTGAAGTGAAGTTGTTTTTGCCAACAAATAGAGTATAAATAGCTGAGAAATTGTTAAGAAATTCTAAAATCCATTAAAGTGACATGGAGATCAGAAGTTTGCTGGCATAAAGCATTATACAAAAACTGAATTGTAAAGACTATTATCAATCGATCAACACATCTTTAAAAAAAGATTCAGTCTGTTTGTGTGTAAGATGAAGTTATATTTGTTTTTTGTTTTGTCGATATTTAACGAGCGAGCTTATTTGACATCTTAAGTCAATCTTCCATAAGGCCCTCAATTTATTGTAGTTCAATTGTGAAATCATGCTCGAATCCGTTCCTGGAACCAACCAGTACTAAGCAATGAGGGTAAAGTTTCTTGCTCAAGAAAATTACAAGAGCCTTTGATGGGGTTCGAACCCACAACTGATAGATTACTGGTTAATCGCGCTATCCACTGCACAACGCCGCCCCTCTGATAGATTACTGATTAATCGCACTACCCACTGCACAACGCCACCCCTCTGATTCTTACTGGTATATCGCGCCACCCACTGCACAACGCCACCCCTCTGATTCTTACTGGTTAATCGCGCTATCCACTGCACAACGCCGCCCCTCTGATAGATTACTGGTTAATCGCGCTATCCACTGCACAACGCCGCCCCTTTGATAGATTACTGGTTAATCGCGCTATCCACTGCACCACGCCACCCCTCTGATTCTTACTGGTTAATCGCGCTATCCACAGTACCACGCCACCCCTCTGATTCTTACTGGTTAATCACGCTATCCACTGCACCACGCCGCCCCTCTGATTCTTACTGGTTAGTCCCGCTGTCCACTGCACAACGCCGCCCACTGCACAACGCCGCCCCTCTGATTCTTAATATCATATTCACTAGAACCAAATATGCAAAACTGTTATGACTGCTTTTTAATTTTCTCTATAGTTATATTTTTTTCTCATTCAAATCTTGAATTAGCCTGGACCTAGGTAGTTCAACCTTCAATAAAAGATTCAAACACAAAGTATATGGTTTAAAACAGAGCAACTTGTATGCCCTTAGAATTGCATTATTTAGTTTGTTAATTGAGCAAATGGTTCATCAATAATGTTAGGATTGTGTTGTAAATAATTGATAGAAACTGTGCCATAGGAAACTGTGCTATTTAGCAGACTTATGCCGTGAACGCCCATGTTGTTACGCTCCCTTTCAAAAGACCATTCGCCTCTTGTTGTTTAACGGCCTGTGAATTTAAACAGTGACGTCGGCTTGACAAGAGAGAGAGAGACCTTTCGACCTATTTAAATTAGTTGGCCTTGGACTGTTTTATAATTGATTAATTAATGAGAGATGACTGATTAAACAGGTTTCCCCTTAGTCCTCCTCCCTACCCCCTACTTCCCCCTGCCTTGTCCTGACCCCCCTTAGACTGTCAAACTAGAAAACAATTGCAGGTGCAGGAGCTTGATGCAATACTGATTTAACTCTAGTTTTGTTTAAGATCAGTTAAATCTGTATATGAGGTATTGGAGCCGAAAACATGTAAATATCAATTTAGGTGAGTTGCACATATGATAGTTTGTATCTAGCCATAGTGTGCAATGTCAATGCATATTTTAGTGTTGTTTTGGATCTTACAGCCATACTAAAGTAACAATCTTATTATAACAGCTATATGTGCTTAGTCGTGATATTATTGTTGTCAGCCAAAAATTGTGTGTCCTATTTGCTGTAGGTCCTATTTGCTGGTGTTATGATGTTATCAGGCAGATAGATCGTTTTTGCACACGTCTGGATCTTTATTTAAATATGGTGGTTGTGGTATTGCATTTAGTGTCAAACTTGAGGTAAAAGGTCACCAAGATAGATCACTTTCGCATTCATTAATCTTAATTTAAATATGGAGATTGTTGTATTTAGTGTAGTGAGACTTTCATTGGTCGTCAGCACAGTCCTATTTCTGTCAAGACCTTGATGTACACTACTTTCCCTTTAAATAACCTCCTAAAGATGTGAACCTTATGTAAATTGCATGTTTCACAATAAACGCCAAACTGGCTTTAAGATGATTAAGTTACATCGGAGGTAGATGTGTTTTGCGTATAGCCACATTTTTCGGTTGAAGTCACTTGGAGATATTTAAATGGAAAATTCATGAATAATAATTTCTCCTTGTGCTAAATATACTTTTGATAAAGGATGCATTACACAGGTTTTTTGGTTGTTTTAAGTAAATATTCAGATATTGGAAATAAAGCCATGATTTTGAGGCGTGAACATTTAAACTGAAAGGTTTGATGAGCATGTGAGAATTTTAAAGTGTTCAGTGTATGAAGTTAATGTGTTTAAATTTGGACGTATGAATTCAAGCTCGAATGTGCCTTGTCGAGAATTTTTTGGATCGGTAGTAGACGATACTTTGTGGATAATAATTCTGATTTGCTAAATGGAATATAGTGATAAATCATAGGAAATTAAAGATATGAAGTTTTGTGTGTAGATGGGTTCAGATAAGAAGAGGTTATAAGTAAATGAATTTCAAGGGTTTGTGAACTTTCATATCGTGAATTTTTGGATTTTGTACGGTCAAATAGAAATCGGCAAATCAGAAAGTGTCGACATTCATGGTTTGGTTTGAGTTTGGATTTTAATTATGAAAGTCATGTGAAATTAAGTGTATGGTTTGGTGAAAAGGATTTGGATTTTAGAAATCATAGAAAAGTATGTAAAATAGTGTTTAAACATCCCATGAAAACTGGAGTCTGTATATAATTCATTGTGTCACATTCACGAAACAAGCCTGGATTATTAGTCTATGTTTACAAGGCTCAGATTGTGTGTTCCATAGCTGTTGAAAAAGTGTCTATAAATTCATGACAACAGTTTTGGATTATACACTCAATGGAAATGGTGAAGAAAATGCGGAATTTCAAAATAAAGACTGTATTTCCAGTAATTTACGAGTCAGGTAGGTTTTGGTCAAATATTATTTCAATTATCAACATGCATGACTAAAATATCTTTGTTCATGCCCCTGTTATTCAAATAGTTACTGCTAAAATGTAAACAGAAACTTTCACTTTGTGTTTGAATAACTCAAAATGTAAACAGAAACTTTTACTTTGTGTTTAAATCATTCAAAATGTAAACAAAAACTTTCACTTTGTGTTTAAATCACTCAAAATGTAAACAGAAACTTTCATGTTGTGTTAAAATCACTCAAAATGTAAACAGCAACTTTCACTTTGTGTGGTTAAATCACTCAAAATGTAAACAGAAACTTTCACTTTATGTTCAAGTACATTATTGCATGACTGTAGTTTTGACTGCTGACACACTAGCTATCATTGTTTGTTAAACTGTATTATGGCGGCTCAAATAGGAAATTGTGTGTGGGTGCATGTGTCTGTCCATGCAGTAGAATACAGACCAGCATCCATGGCATAAAGAAAGACAGACAAGTTACTCACACATGTATCATTACTCAGCTTTCTTGTTTCAATGAGATCATTCCTATGTCAGTTCAATGATGTGCTTGCTAAAGACTTTCTAACGAGATTTTAACGACTTTTCTTACAATTTGATATATCATGTTTTTATTTTAGATCAGAATTTTAATGAAAGCAAAACAGTTGTATGTGCTCTGGTATTTGGTAACTATTTATAGCAGTTGTGAGATCATTCCTTAATGTGACAGTTTTTTCTATTCAATGTACTTTTAATAGCAGTTTGGTACCATAGGCTTCCTTGCACATTACATCAATTTACATGTCAACATGGGCTTCTCTAGGTTCACTTGTCCTTCCGTTTTTGATCTGGAGACTAGCATGTCAATACGTTTTGATCTGATTAACTGCTAATGGATTACAAACCAGCTGGGGCAGTGGTTTTGAACATTAGGCGTATAATGAAATTGTATTACACTGAAATAGTGAATTTTCGTGATCGTTACGTTTTCTATTGTTATTTTTCACCCTCCGGTAGTAGGCATATCATTGCATATTGATACATTGCATATCCAGCGATGAAAGCAAAACAGATCTTAAGCGCTATCGAATAATGAAGCAGATATAACACTTTCATATTCTCCCTAAGGATATGCAAAAAAAGACGAGCTCAGAATTTAACTAAATACTCTTGATTCACAGGGGTGAAAGTGTTCCGGTTTATGACGGAAGTCCTCAGGGGTCATTTTTCCAAATTGTGTAAATCTGTTGAGAAAACAAAAGGGGGGTACCCCTTTCTCCTTCGCCGTACACTTGGTATTCACAACGTAACCGCAAGAAATATTACTAAAAATAGGTAAGAAATTGTCCGTGACGCGCTTTACCGAGGGTTCCCGTTCGTCGACAAATTACATGCTCGTACATCAGTCGGAACTGCCACGGGTGAATCCGTACTAGTACGAGACTGCATATTCTTGTCCAAGGAGTTCTGATTGGCTAGCGTATCTCGATCTTGATTACGTCATTTCTCAATCCACCGCGATGATAAATCAACAGCTTAACTGTGTAATCCACAGCTAGGGGTCATGTCTTTGGGCCACTTTCTGTGACTTACACACATTTTATAACAGACTATTTAATATTTAAAAATGTTTTACAAAAGAATAACTCGGCAATGTTGTTCCTCTCTAGATCTTGCAATTTTTAATTTGAGTTATTAAATTGATAGTGGTAAACATCCTTATTTGAAACGTTCATGCGCACCATGTCCTGCAAAACCTCAAATGTATGTTTCCAACTGAGCGTACACTCGTCGTATATTTCAACAGCGTTCGTTATTCTTCGCGGCGTTTGGTGAGCCATATGTTAAGAATTTTAAACCTAACACTAAATAGTAGGGAGATAAATCCAAAAAGAATAAAAAACATTTTCACGACCGAATATCATTCTTTCAACCACGTGCGTTCTTTGGCGAGAAAACACGATAAACGAGTTTCAGAATGTTGAGCGTGGCACACTGCAACTCATATGTGTAAACCAAATACAGTCAACACACTTTTGAACACATTAAACAAAGGCCTAACAAAATAAACAACCTATAAACATACTTTTTAACTTAAACTACCTTGCAAAAGGAACATTTTTGTCAGGCCTGAAATTTTCTCTGAAAAGGGGAAGACAGTGGAGGGTCCTGGGTACCGAAAATGAGTGAAATTAGAATGGTTTCGGCGACCTTTCGGCTACAGATTTGTTTGCCAACGCACTATTTTGATTGATTTAACTAACTATTAACTGTCAAACGTTATGAATAACTACTATTAGACAAGTAAAGAAATGCCCAAATCTACCGATGTCTGAAGTACTATCCAACAAAATCTACTTGTGTATACGTTCATTAGGAAGAGTCTTTTCCTTAATTGTTACATTTGTAATACACATAAAACAATTATTTATACAAATGGTTGTTGAATACTCTTCACCACATAAAGATCTCACAGGTATCTTCTAATGTTTTCACAAAGAAGCCCAGGACCCCTAACCAAGGCTTTGCCCTAGACCCACCATGGGCCTTGTAGCCCCCAGGCCCCCAGCATCATTTTCAGGTTTTCAAGTTTTCACCCCTTTGATTCAGTCTCCAATACTCCATGAAGATATTGGACACTCAAATACACTAAAGTCTCTTCTGAGAAAATCTAGCTCTGAAGACAAAAACTTTTTGTTTGTTCTTTTTTTTGCCAGTATCACCACGAAAATTAATTAGCAGGACTATTTTTAGAACCTAACGGGGCACCCACATACAGAGACTAATTCTGGACTTCCATATATAGCCAATTGAATTAACTGACTGACATTTGAAAAACCTCTGGCTAAAAGTGTCTATCTACCTTCTGTATTGTATATATAGTTACACCAGTTTCGCCTTGATTGGTAGATTTTCTTAGAAAGCGTGCACAAGGAGGTGTTGAGTAGACAATTCCAAGAAAATTTGAAATTAATGCCACCTGGATCTGAAAGGTATTTCTGTAGTCACCGTGTTTTGAGAGTGCTAATTGAGTTTACTAAATGTACTGCGTTAGGTTGGACATCAAGTTAACTACTACTTTTGTGTATATAATTGATTGTTTTGGAAATAAGTTTCTTAAATATTAATATTTACGTATGGCAATTCTCATTTTTTGTTTCAGTAAATATAGATTTTTTTTAATATAAATATAGAAGTAATTTAACTCAAACTAACTGCCTCAGGATGTTGATGTTATATTTAGAAGTTGTGTTTAGATTGTTTCCTTAACCAACCAGTGCAATGCAATGTTGATCTGTTTTTTTGTCAAGCACACAGCTCTGTCCATATTGCCGTGAATAGATGCAAGAAGATTCTGTCTTGCTGTAATTGTATCACACTTTTATATCACTTGTCAGGAAACTAAGCACCATGGATACTCTACAGTTTGCATGCAATTCATGGCTTTCTGTAACTGGATTGGTTCAAATTAGCTGTTAGTGTTCGATTTAATAAAGTGCTAAATTTAGGGTGAATTTTTGAGAATATGCAATAGAGTGACTGGTAGTGACGATCATACGACTAATT
>ENA-OREC01002247-OREC01002247.1-marine-metagenome-genome-assembly--contig:-NODE-2247-length-10504-cov-12.900067_pt1 | contig 10504 bp, 7 predicted proteins | sample MGYA00248626_ERZ508543 | MGnify/ENA primary metagenome ERZ508543 (study PRJEB26211, sample SAMN05518279) | marine metagenome | isolation source: Puget Sound, Washington, USA | host: Bankia setacea...
GTGCCTTCAGTACTAATTACCAGAAATACTTTTGGAAGTTGAGTTTATTTGCTGATTCCATTTTATGTATAGTCAGTCATATGCAGAGTTTGGTATGAATTGGTTGAAAAACAATTGAAATATTACACATTGTTCAGAGTGTCGCGTATGGAGTTTGCATCAGTATATAGCATTGTACTGTTACTAATAAGCACTTGACAAATGGTGTTACATCTTGTTGTGTCAACTATGTGAGCAACACAATAGTGACATCTACATTTGTAATACAAGTACATCTATTTGTCCTATTCTTTTTCTCAAGGCTCTCTCCTCTGTAACATGATCAGTTGGAAATGATTTTTTACTCTCTCGTCTTAGCTCTGGCTTTGATTAACCTGGTGTTAGATTGTGTAAGTATCAAACCTCAATGCTGTATTTATCAGTTTTGCTCAATGCGTGTATAAACTCTATTTTACAGAGCTGGATGACAACGTCGAAGCCTATATTTTACCATGAAACTTCCATGAACTGGCCACCCTGTTATATTCATACATTCAGTGCATTTAGATAAGTAGTCATATTAGATTGACTAAATGCTGGTGGTATGATTGCAATACCTACAGCAGAACTAAACGAACAATGAGAAATTGTTTTTTTCATATGCGTAGAATTTTGTAGTTTCCTTTTTTCCAAGGGCACTCAACTTTCTGAATTTGACATAACATACAAATCATAGCACATAAACAGATTTAAAATAGATTTGCGTTGATATTTTACTATGAGGTTGTAGATGACCCATTAAATACCAGTAATACACACCTACATGTATTGATGTTTTCACAGTAGCGTATATTTGTATTTAGCCCAATACAGCTACTCTAATGTACGGTGATTCAACAAGGATAACCTACAAAGATAACAAGTCCACCACCTCTGTTATCTAATATGTGGATAGAGTCCAATGACAAGCACATAACTGATGCACGATACAGTAGCATGTTAGGAGATATAGATATCAGTAGTGTGTCACTACATAAGTTCCACCTTTTAACATTAATATCTAAATTTACAGAAATAGATTATTTTATGTGACTTACAAGTATCCAGTTGCTACAATAAATTAAGGAAGCCTGTTCTTATTTCTTTTGAAATACATGTAGTATGCAACTAATTTATGAACCGCAAGCAGCTTCTTTTTCCTCCGACTAAAAACTGAAACTAAATATTTGAAGACTAAGACTAGGCAGGTGTAGGTAGAAATGCTAATTGTATGTACATGTACTGGTGTCACAATGTTCCCCAGTTCAGATTAACAGCATATGTCATACCCCCATCAAAGGCTCCTGTTTTTGCCATTGAGCAAGAAATGTTACCCTCTTGTTTAGTACTGGTTGACTTCATGGACGTAGTTGAGTGTGATTTCACAATCAAACTGAGGGCCTTATGGAAGATTAGACATTAAATGTCAAATAAGCACCCTTGTTGAATATCGTAGAAAGTAAACTTCTCATATAATGAACACGTTTCGTGTATGTGTAGTGCCCATATAGGCTAAAGAAAATGAACATAAGAACACAAATTCATGATGAAAATGTTTAATGTAAAAAAAGTCACTACAAAAATGTTTTAAGCAAAAGTGCATTTAAGTTTTTTTTAAATTCATATAACCACATACAGGAACATGGTTGTGTTTTGTTCTTTAGCACATATCTTCATACTATAACACTAATCACAGACTTTTATTGGGATAATGCATCAACTGAACACAAAAAAATGGAATAAGCAAAGAAAGGGGTAGCACAGTTTAGTGTCACACTGTCATAGTTAGCTTTAAAAGTTCTCTGCTGTGCAAATCACTAACAGAATAATAGTTCCAATAAGCTACAGGTAATCTCCAGTGACCCTGTGTGGTTATTGCTAGGTTATATGTATTCATCACATAGCCAGCTGTTGGTTTTGAGCACTGTTAAATCCATAATCTTTGAAGTTCCAACAGGCAGTGTTTCAGTAAATAAATAGTTCCATGCTTTCTCAGCTTCACATACAATTCACCTGCAAACAACAAGGGTATCATTATACCGTCTCGAATTTGTAAAAATCTTTAAATTCATCGCATGAGAAAATAACAACTAGTAAAGTTATGTTTAAAATAGTGCTATTTATGTGTGGCTATACCTCAAGAGTGATATAGCCCAAGAAATTGTCTACATAAAAGATCCTACTTCTGCCATTTTGTGATACGAGAGAAAATCAATTACACAATAATTCAATAAATAAAAGGACTTTCATGTTTGTTATTATTTCTCCCTCAAAATGACTAACTTTTCCTATTTACAATTTCAAAGTTCAGAAGTTCTCTAAAAACTGAGTGTAAATGTAAAATCGTAAAAAAAATCCAAATGCAATTAAGTGTGTCTTCAATATGCACATCTACAGCCCTAAGCTCACCAAAAGAAGCATTAAAGAGACACTTCTGTAATACTTTAAAGGACAGGGTGCTTAAACGCTCTAGAAAAAAACAACCTAAGTAAAGCATATACATATACTCACAATATCATCAATTTTCATGATGCTCCTGACAGTTTCAGATGCAAGATGAATGGCTGACTGAGACACAAGTAAAGGCTGCACTACATTCTCCTCCAAGATGTTGGTGATGGCTCCCTGAAACATGCAACAATCATTAGTAACCTATTTGGGTGATTTTACAAAGTGAATTAACTAACCAAAGCCACCTGTAATAGCATCCTTTGCGCTTACTATAATTTGATGATTGAAGGGAAGTAACCTATATTATCAATATACATACTTACTAGCACAGTTACATCCTCATTTAAATTAATTTTGAAACTTTTATCTCATTAATTCAAAAACTAAAACACAGATCTCCTTTACAGCAGACAATAAGTTGCAAGTGTACAAATCTATCTACCTTTCTGACGTTGATTCCAGCTGTTTTCTCGCCTTTAGCGTGCCTGTTTCTCAGTTCAGTGACAGTGGCGATAGGATTGAGACCAGCATTCTCTGCTAAGGTGAAAGGTATTACTTCTAGAGCCTCAGCAAATGCACGGAAGCAGTATTGTTCCATACCAGTGAGTGTGTTAGCGTACTCCATCAGCTGAATGGACAACTCAATCTCTGGGGCACCACCTCCTGCTATCAAAGCTCTGAAAACAATATCAAATAATGTTGCAAGTTGCTGTCAAAGCTAATGGTGAGAAAATAACCACCTTGATTTAATGGGATATGAGTAAAACTTCTTTGCTGAAATGAAAAAACAACAACAAATCTCCACACGGCAACATTGATTCCCCCAATATTCTATAATTTAATAGAACAAATCTATGAAACTGATCATCACAAAACACATTGTTCTTTGGATTCTAGTTTTACAGCTATGAAGCTTCTGTTACACTCTAGATGTAAGTTTTGAAAACAACTTTCTGCTAAACGAATACAGGTAAAATTGGGTATTTATGTTATCTAATTATTTATTTATTTTTGAGTGTGTAAAATTCATATTGGGTATCCTACAGGCACATTCACCTGATCCTAATAACCTAAATAAGCAGTAACCACAGTCAACCAACAGTCTTTTTGTCTGTGGTTATCACTTTAATATATTTCACGAGCATACATGTTTATATTATATTATATATTAAGACAGTCAAAAGGGCTAGAGCCTATATTTTGGACATGCTGGTCTGTGAAAGTTATCTAGAGCATGGAGACTACACTCATATGCATTTAAAACCATTTAAGAAAACACAGAGAAACTGCAGAGGTATAATACCAATGCACAACTGACTAAGGCGTGTCATGATCATAGTATTCCTGCATAAAGACCAGGATTGAGTCAGTGTTTTCGTACAATAGCACTAGATTTTAACAGTTTTTTTTAATGAGTTTGCCTTTTGTTACCTAAGGGTTGAAAAAGAGGTAAATAGTCCCCCCCCCCAATAAATAGCCAAGTAAGCATTTGTTTCTCTGCAAATGTATCAGTCTTCAAGTATGTCAATTATGAAACCAGACAATTTATGAAAAGAGAAGCTAAATCACATCATTGATTATTACCTCTTTTTCACGAGACATCTGATGACACAGAGGGCATCATGGAGAGATCTGTCAGCCTCTTCCAACACAAGCTTGTTAGAACCTCTCATCAGTATGGTCACTGTACGGCCAGGGTTAGCAATGCCAGTTATCTACAAATATAAGTGATATACATGGTTAAGTAGTTCATTTCGTAATGAAATATCTTGTACTCGTGTTACTTCAACAGGTCTTGTGAAAGAGAGAAAATGCTTGTTACTGCTATTATTTCGGTTCGGATAATTATAATTAATTACGAAAGGTTTTCAAAAAATGTTAAAATTTACTGATTTCTGTGTGCAAGCCTAGAATAACAGGACTAATATTTCAGGGTCTTTTGAAATGTTCCCTTAAAAAAACGTAGGAATAAACATATACTATATACAATTGCTTTGGTGACAAAATTCTCAAGACCCCTTGTTTCTTAACATTTCATTTTGGCAAAAGGTCTTCTTAGTTTGTTTTTAAATAACCTAGGAGAACTTGTTAGCAAGGACTTGAGTTACAATTCTAGCACTATCACACTGACTGCGTACCTTGACAATTTTGCTAGGTCCAGTGTGAATCTCCTCCACTAGTTCAGCACTGCCTAAAGCCTCAGGTAAGAAATGATCCAAACTAGCAATGGGTCTGCAGTTCAAACTCTGAAATTATAAAGCAAGGTTATTAATGTGATATCCAGAAGACAGGTATGTTGGTTACTGCTACGTTCCTTGAAATTTTGAATAAAAACATCTTATAAATAAGAACGCCCACATTTTTTTTGACATTTAAGTCAATCTTCCATAAGGCCCTCAATTAATTTTGGTTTCGATTGTGATATCACGGTCGAATCCGTTCCTGGAACCAACCAGTACTAAGCAATAAGGGTAAAGTTTCTTGCTCAAGGAAACAACGGGCTTTGATGGGGCTCGAAGTCAGAAGAAGCAAACTTTCTTGACAGGGAATACTGACATTATATTAGAATATTGTGGTTATTGGTATTAGAAGTATAAATAACCGATTCAACATTACAATAGAGACAAACAAAAAGAGCCTCACCTTAGTAACAAACTCGATGTCTTCTCTTTCAATATCCTTGACAACCATAATTTTCATTTTTGCAAGGAAATGTAAGGCTAAGTCACTCACAGCATCTCTGAAATAAATACAAAAGGCATTTCAAAAATGTGTTTTTTATATCCGAAAAAGTATTGATAGTACAACAACAAAGTAAGCAAAGATAGATATCTCACTGAGTGTTTTTTCTCAAACTTACACCCACTGTCTTCTTTACCATAACCATTGTTTAGTTAAGTTAGGCCTGACTGTTACTCACTCTTAACTTTTGAATTCACAATGAAAGTTTGCTCTTGATAATACTGTATACAAAAAATGTTTGGTAATTCAATACAAATTTTTAAAATAGCAAATTAAAAACTGCAAAACCTATTCAAATTTCTATTGAGAGTATAAATCCTCGATAATGTTCACAATCTGCAAAGAGTAGATATAATTCTTGCGTACACGATACAGTCATGGGTTTCACTTACCTAAGAATAGATTTCTGTATCAGGAGAACATTGCAGCCAGATTTTTTAACTTGTTTGACAATGTTGAGAATATATTGTCTCTCTTCACGCAGTACACGGTCCATCTGTGTGTAGTCGGACACAATCACACTGTTGTCCATCTGAAAGTAAGAAACACAATTTTGTCAAATGTTATGGAAGCTGTTAACTGAGAAAATACTCAAAATAAATTTAAGAGAAAAGATATTTAAAATAATTACTTATGGGGAAAAACGACTCTGTTTGGGTGTGTTTACTTTTCAGCAACATTTTTTAGTCAACATAAAATACAGAAAACACCAATAGACAAGTGTTTTTTAAAATTATATATATATATATATATATATATAAATATATATATATATATATATAAAAGTTATTTTTAAAAATAATTGTAGTGTCAAATGGCTGTATTCTTTGCACGTGTATACATGTTAAACAGGTAATACAGTCATTATACAGAGTGTTTCTTGTTTTTAATTTTAGACACAAATTCCAGTTAATCCTATCACATTTAACAAGAGACACATTCCAATCTTACATCAGTTTTGGGTGGTGAGATACAGAACTGGATCAACGCAATCTTTGCTTTCTCTATTTTGTTAGGTCCACCAACTCCTTGTGTCTTCTGATCAAATACTAGTCCATCTATCAACTCTATGTCTTCTACGGTACCTCTGTGAATAACAACAAGAGCATATACAGGCTAATATACCAGCCAAGTTATACTTTTACTAATTCATTCTGTATACAATATCCATGCTCAATCATACATACTGGTAACCACTATTGCAAATAGTCTTAAAAATAGGTAATGAAATACAAACTGTAGTGGAAAACTTCTCACTGGGACGATAGTTTTCTTTCTTTATAATGTTATTAGTACTATGCACAAGGCTTTATGAAATATATAACAAAAACAACCAATTATGTTTGTTCCCAAAGTACTTACCCTAGTTTCTTTATAAGTTTAATATCATTGAGGTCTACATTATCGGCCACAGCGGGATCTATCACTTTTAACACAGCATCTACAGCGATTGGAGACAAGATGCTAGAATACTGGGACACCACCTGTCACATACAAAAAAACAAACAATAAGTAAAATCTCAAACCAAAAATGTAAAACTGACTGAAGCAAATGAAAGAAACAATGACACTTACACATTCAGCTCTTGCTATAGCCAATATTACCCATTATGCAGTTTCTCACTTTTTACTGCATGTAATGAACAGTGAGTAAAATCACAAATGATAACCCCATTCTGCAAATTTAATTATCTTTGAAAATATTAAAACTATGTAAAGTATCATCAGTATCAGTTAAGGAGGAGTTGAGCTAAAAAGACATTGGGCTTTAAAACTAAGTAAGTTTAATTATTTCCCTTGAATGAACTTGTTTGGACAATGCACAACCAAGGTTGTATTCTGCAACTGTGTAAAGTGCCATTTCATACATTAATGCAGAATGGTATCTACGAAAATTTTGTCCGACGTCAGGATGATTCCTATATACTTAATCATTGTTTGCAGGGGTGATTCAACTTATCAGCAACTAGCGGTTGTTGTCTTACCTTAGAATTAAGAGATGTAGAAGCACTTTTAAGGAGGGATTCTCTGTCGTTGAGGTCTAGAGGTGTGGTCATACCCTCTAGGATCTGTAGAGACTTTGCTGCAGCCTTTTGGAACGCCTCAGAAATACTTGTGGGGTGAATACCTAGGTAAACATAGTGTAACCTCACATGAACATATTATAGAGACCAAACTAATACTGGATCACTAAGGATTCAGTCCTAGATTAAATGGGAAAAGTGATAAGGTTTAATTCACTTCGAGAATCAATGCATTAGTTGTTGTCTTTTCTCTATTTTCTACAAAAGATAGAATCATCTTACATTCTTGTTCTTGTTTCATACAAAAAATATTAGAATGTAAATGCAAGTACATATCTATTTATCACATGTTGATAAATACTGAAAATAGCAACTCTTAAAACACAACAGTTATAAGACATTATGTTTGCTATACACAGTATTGAATGGATGACTTTACTTCTAACAATATATTTCACAAGTCTGTCATGGGAAATTTGTAATGGTTATATCACTAAGAAATGTAAAGTAATCAAGACTTTAATGAACCTAAAGAACCATATTTAGTTACCTTTAGACAGCAACTTGGCACAAGCATCCAGGAGACTTCCAGCAATGACACACACAGATGTTGTTCCATCTCCAGCCTCTACATCCTGGGCTTTAGACAGCTCGACCAACTGAAAAAACAAAGTCATTTACATTATTGTGTCCGCAGTGTTCTGCCCAGCTTCTGAAAAGAAAGGGCCCATTGGTAACAAAACATGTGGGCTATGTTAAATATATGTGGGCCATCAAAAAATCGAAACAAAAGCTATATCTATAACTCACTTTCTTTGCAACTAAATTATTTGTGGCTATGTCACACAGGAGGCTTACATATGGAAAGTAAGTAAGTTTATTGTCAACTTTCTTTCTCACAATACACACTACCGAATCATCAAGTATGAGTTTTCTAGCAGCTTTATCTGAATTTCAAAATAAAAACAAACCCATAAAGATGACTTAACTGTTGAAGAAGTTTACACAAACTTTCTTTATACGAATTAAACAATTTCAAAAAGGGGCATAGCTCTGGAACCCCCTTGCCGAACCTCACAAAACCAATGTCATGTACATTTACTCGTTATAAAGTTCATGTCTATCAACATTCATTCAGATATATTGACAACTGTGGAATAAGTATTAGACTGAAAAAGGCGTAAAGACGATTTGTCACGATGTAGCCGCGTTACTTGAACATAGTCGGGAATACAGACTTGGCAGAACACTGCATGTTTAAAGAAAAATCTTGTCCTGCTTTTAAAACCACTCATCAGGAGAGTTCAACTCCGAGAATGTTCTTGCCTTGTAAAATACATCATTATACGATTTTTAAAATAGAATCACAACGCAAAGTTTACCATTTTAGCTGCAGGGTGAAGAACCTGCATCTGTTTCAAGATGGTAGCACCATCATTTGTGATAGTGACATCACCATTGGAAGCCTGGATCTAAAATCATAAGAAAGAAAGTAGCATTATATAATTATGATAATTAAGTTTGAAAGAAAACAGTAACAATGAAAAACTAAACCAATTGTATTTGTTTTGGGATGAACACTATTTTAAACAGCAAGTAGGTTATAAAGAAACCCAGCCAGTGAACTTAAAATGGCATAGACTAGTACTTGTTAGCATACATGTTTATGAATAACAATTGGAAAGAAGTCAATACACTAGGTTGCACACAGCAACAACTTACCATCTTATCCATTCCTCGTGGCCCCAAACTTGTCCTGATGGCAGATGCAACAGCTGAAAAGTAATCAATAAGATAATTAATTGACACATTTAATGAAAAGTCTTCTTTTTCATGTTTATAAAGTCTTACATTAACAACATGTCTTTCTTCTAAAACCTTTAGTGGTCAAAGACTGTCAACCTGATAATCAACCTAAATCATTGGCCAGAATATGTTCATGCTCAACACCACAGATGTGTCTGTAGTTACAGATTAGACAAGCATTTGACATCAGGGAACACAATGACTATCTGTTATTAGCAAATGACAAGTTTGGACAAATTTGCTAAATGCCATCTAAAATGGTTGTCATTAAAACAACTTTTGACTGTTTACGTCGAACAGCATAGTATTTTACTGGAATACACGAGATGATAGCTTAATTATTCACAACAGGTTTTATGTGAAACTAGTTCTTTCTTAACAACAACGGCAAAAATATCAGTGGTAACTATTGTAAACAACGGATACCCTTAGCAGCTTCAATGTTGCTGATGCGAATCTGCGTTGGTTTTTCCTTATCCTTGTACTCCGATCTGCTCGGGGCTTTAGCCGTCTTTCCTGCAGGCATGATGGAAGTTTGATTAGAGTCAGTCAAGAAAGCAGATTACTTCAGATTTTAACAGAGACCTGGAGAACCACACGGACGTTTCTAGAAGTCCAGTAAAAACATGACTTTCAACTTCCGGTTAAACGTTCGTACCCTGTTGCTACAAAATAATTAAAATCATATATTTTTTCGCGAATAATTGCAAAGATTTCAACACATTTAGTATAACATGATTATTTTGTGCTAAACAATCTTATATCAAAGTGATTTGCGCGTAATTCTTGAGATATACAACTTAAAAGAAAACACAGATACTTTCGTACTCAAACCGGAACCGGAATAAATTTTATAAATTGCGGGAATATGTAAGCGGAATCAACAATTTAATAAAAAAGATGATACTTTCACAACTCGAAAAAAGAAAAGTGCATTCCACGTGTACGTATCCAATACAAAACAGGCCATTATTTCCTACTTAGCGATAATTTGCTAATGCAATATTTGAGCAAAGTATCCGTTTTGTAATGTAAATTCGCGACTGTTCGGCTTAAGTTTTCAGTCGCTAATAACCATTATTAGATTTCCCCCAGTCGATTTCTTAATTACGTGGGCGTGGTTGCACATTCAACAGCAATGAGTCCCACATTCCATTGTTATTGAAACCCTCAAATCTAGCATTTTATTTCATAATGAAACATAAAATCAAAGCAGTATCACCGTCTAGTAGGTTTAAGCGGTTTTCAAGTGATTGACCTATTCAAACTAAAGCTATATTTAAAAATACCTTGACAATTTTAACCTGCTATGCATCCTCTCTCGTTGTCATTTACTTAAATCTTCCAGCTAGTATGCGTTTGTTTACATTTGACACAAAAGGCATACGTCTGGCAGTCATGTGGTATTTTTTCGACCGTCAAAGGTCAACAGCTATAAAACTACACTGCATAACTTAAATTAT
>ENA-OREC01002248-OREC01002248.1-marine-metagenome-genome-assembly--contig:-NODE-2248-length-10503-cov-12.648187_pt1 | contig 10503 bp, 6 predicted proteins | sample MGYA00248626_ERZ508543 | MGnify/ENA primary metagenome ERZ508543 (study PRJEB26211, sample SAMN05518279) | marine metagenome | isolation source: Puget Sound, Washington, USA | host: Bankia setacea...
AGACTTGTTTTACGTGTGTGTTAGACTTGTTTTACATGTGTGTTAGACTTGTTTTACATGTGTGTTAGACTTGTTTTGTTGGACAAGCTGCATGTGTCGTCGGTAAAAGTAAAGATACCATGTCAGACATTTGAACGAACCAGAAGGACGTCAAGCATGTTGTGGAAGTCTGTGGAAGTACGCTGAAAACTAACAACTACGGGTATTTATATCAAAGGGTGTTTGCAAAACTACCGTAGCTGACTTTATATTTCATAACAGTTACGACGTTTGTGCGTGGGACAATGAGCAAGATGAGCTCAGATGTTGATAGTAAATTAGTAATCACTCAAATATCGTTCCAAATTAAGTATCTAGATTGAGCGTGTGACCAGCCACTGGATTGTACCCGGGTACCGTGCTGGTATTATATATTCCAGTCATGGTAGTGATAGTGTATATACACCTAACACATGTTGGGCACGTAAATCGCTAAATGCGGCGTGAATTGGGAAATGTTGATGAAATCACGGATAAACTATGTTAATCCTAAACCGATTACCTAACTGGGTATGTTTCTATAAATAAGGGCTACACCTCAATACATAATTTGGACTGAAATCAAGAACGTGGATGAATAGATTTAATAGAAATTTAGGAATCAAAGCGCTCTTTAAAACCCAGTCTAACACGCTATATTACCGATACCTATTTTTCCGCGTTGCATTAAAATATCATTCATAGATTTTTTTCAGTAATATGGGAAAACATGCGAATGATTACTTCGGCAGTATTTAAGTTTGAATCACTAGCATCAGCCTCTAGGGTTCGTGTAAAATTGCTTGTGTATATAAATTAGAATATCAATGAAACACGTATTTTACTAAAGATTTAGCAATCGTACGTGTTGAATTAAGATACAGACGTTCTTGATTTCCTAATTGAATGATTATGTATGTTGGAGATAATATATTTACATAAACTGTGTATAATTATGTGTAATGCACACGTATATAGCGTAAAATAAATGAATCTGTTCGAATGAATACCTACATCGTTACTAGCTGTTGTAAACTGTTAACTATATTGTGTCTGGTCATTGTGATGAACAGTAAACCGTTAACTATATTGTGTCTGGTCATTGTGGCGAACAGTAAACCGTTACACTTTTACACATGTCTGTAATGCACACAGACATGAATTAGATGTTCTTGTTTTCACTTATATGCACATATATGTCAGTCCTTGAATTGGGTTTGATATTTAACGACATTCGTGTTAAATGGTATTCATTCATATAACCAAACCCGAAAACGTATTTTGATCGTTACTTTATTTAACGTGTGTGGTTGAACTTCGTTAACTATCTTGATATGTTATGGTGAGTATGGGTAAAGAAGAATTTCTACCGACATGTGCAATACTAAAGACCAATGTTGTGATATTTTCTCACAATTAAACACTGTACCTTGTTCGACTGTAACGCTTTAAGGATAACCTGGATCACACAAAACATTGGTGTAAAATAGCCTGATAAAACAACAAAAACCCGGCCTGCAAGTGCATTTACTCCAAACACTTACACATCAAACGAATTTTACACCCGTGTTCACACGTTTGAAGAACATACTTGATGTAAATAGTGTAACTCTGGATGTGTGTGTAGTTTGATTGACATGTGTCCTTCCATACACTACTTGAACAGCCCTTCTTGAGAATATTAATGCACACTCTGAAGATAAAATATTGAAAAATGAAAACGGGACACACGATTGTAAAACTGATGCACAGGGAATATAGCCATAGACATATTTTACCAGGGTATGAATACAATTACAACAGGGAAGTAAGAAGAGACAAGTAATCCAAAGAAAAAAATCAACCATATATTGTTTGTATACTTTTGTAATATTTACATGTTTACCTGCGTAAGGGACATTTCGGCTTTGTATAATATAATTACAACTTGGTGCTATTATCAGGACATAGACTAAGAGTTTGTGTTTGAAAATGTTAAATGTATTAAATGTATTACTGACGCGTTGCTGTTACAATTGCAATGAATGTAAATAAAAATAGTGCTGTCTTAATATAACAACCGGTAACAAAGTTAAACACACTCGTAGGAAGCCGCAGTGCATTAAGCGTTTTACTCGTATAGTTTTAAAGGGATAAAAGTAAGATAATTACTCAAATTTGTCGCTTTTCTTCATCTTATTTTATTACTTTTCCTCTCGACCCCTTAGATCGCGTTTTACATCATCATTAGGTTGTGCATGCAATGCTATGGTTTTGCACTTCTGAATTAGTGTAAATGAAAAGCCTTAATTCATCTGTTAAATCTAGTTTCGTGCAGGATTTTTTATAATTTTCAACACGCACTTGAACTTGCCCACGTGATTGAAACAAGGCGACTTTTAAAAAGCATGTATTTCTGTCTCAAACAAAAGAGAACTCTCTCCTAGGTAACTTTCATCTTAAAATACAATACCATTTACTTATATATTTAAAATACCAATAGTGATTTTAAAATAATTGTATAATAGTATATATATATATTTAGTAGTTTAACGTTTAATTGGTATGACAAGTCAGAGGTGTAAACACATATCACGTGTCTGAAAAAAAATCCACAGTTTCTTTAGTGCTTTATATCTAACATCGTGAGATATTTGTTCGCTTTATCCAAGCTTATATAATATGTCCCGCCTCCACCAGACTTGAATGTATTGCATTTCCCTAGTTCGTTTATCTTCCCACTTCCATCCTGGCGTTTGTTTCTTCGACTGTTTCCTCAAATCATGACTGACCTTGGTGTCCGATTCGAAACATGGGCGAATATCTTGAGTTAGTGCTGCAAATGTCCGTCATTTAGAAATAGTTGCCAACTCATCACATTATGTCTACTACCGTTATTTACTAGCGTTCCGGACCGTATTGTAGTCACTGTCTGGGAGCCGTATTTCAGATGTGTACATTCATGGTATTAAATACGGATGGGCTTTCCCATGCAACCATGATATTTCAATGGCATAAACGTGTTTATTTCCAGTTAAATATAGATATGTTTAGTAATACATTAATACTAAATGTGGTAACCTATACAAAGTATCAGTACAAATAATTCTAAAATACGGGAAATGAGTATTTGGTTCAAGAATGTTCAGGCTGTTTGTCCGTTCTGTGAGGCCTGTATCTAAACCGTATACAACAAAAACGCCTTTGGTTACACTTCTTTTCTAACGCTCACTTTGGTAAAGCCTAACCTTACTTGTATATCGGACATATACACAAGAGCTGCACGACAAGCTATAACGATTGACAATGGAAGTCGTCTGGGTTGAAATTGAAACAAGAGAATCCGATAAGTCTAATAAAGAACTGTTTTAAACCAATGCTTGTGAAATGCAAATGCATGAACTAGATGTAGTTATAACAGAGTATCGGTACTTGTACACAGAGTTAAAATACATGTATACATAATAATAGTATCAATTCACCTAACATATAGTGGTTGACTTGTTGTATACGTAATATAGAATCTTGTATGAACTATTTGCACTATTTTCAGAGATGTAAGGAGAAGCTGAACATCTTGGCAGACTTTGTGAAGAACCAATGGCCCGGTAACCCTCCAGATGTGCCCCCTGTAAGGGTCAAGGTTAAAGAGGCATGGGACGATAACTACCTACATGGACAGAACTCGCTTCACTATGAGGGACGGGCTGTTGATGTGGCGACCAGTGATAGAGATAGGTACGGAGTTTGAATCTTTAAGTACATACAATTATTGTTCTTAAAGCAGATCAAAATGCCCATTTCTTTATAGTTTTTGTTTTTACTTCAGCCATTGATTTTATTAGCAGGAGTATATGTTCTCGTAACTCTGCTTAAAAGAACAAACCATATTCCATAGTTGTAACACATTTCCTATTTACGTATTCGATGCATTCACAAATTTATTTCGGAGCACACCATTTAGTATCACTATTTCGAGTGTTAGTACATGCATTGTGTGTACCATATATATACTTGTTAACTTGTTGGATGTATCAAGTGAGACTTACTATGGAGTTCAATGCAGCTTGCAAACCAGACATTTCACAACCAATAACAGAACTATATTGTATATGTTGAGATAGTTATTTTCAGAACGCTAAATGTACCGTGCTTGCGTAGTTCAACTTGGAAACAACATTGCACATAGTAATACATTGTTAGGTTAACATGAGGTTGTACAGTTCATGAAGTTATTCAAAACGTAATGAACACACTAATTAATTGCCCTTTTTCTTGTTGACAGGTCCAAGTTGGGTATGTTGGCACGAATGGCGGTACAGGCGGGGTTTGACTGGGTAGAGTACGAGTCCCATGGCCACATCCACTGCTCTGTTAAATCTGGTTAGTCATGTTAACATCTTAAAAACAATAGAGAAAGAATTGTGTTCATGTGAAGGAAGTCTCATTTATAGTGTGCCGTTGATTGTCACAATTGCTTTCTTTACAAACAACAGGGACATGCAAACCAAGTATATTGTGCCACCAGTGATCTCGTTAGGAAATGTTAATGTATTGAGACTGCATGCGTATGCTTGTGTTACCTTCTTCGACAGTGATTATATCGTTATCATGTTAGAACTACGTATAGTTAATATCATACGTATTATTTGTATATTGTTTTTACCTGCTTGGCTTTTAAGAATGTCTAAGGTTAAACTACACCATTACAACTGGTCAAAATATAGTATACATGTTGTTTCTAAAGTTCGGTTAAGACATTATATTATTTACTACAACCTTCACTTGAAGAAAAACTATTAATCGCAAATAGTTTCAACATGATGTCATTTTATTCCGTTTACGAAAACAATATATCCCTTTACATTTAAATGTCTGATGTGAATCTACGATTTCTGTCTTACAACGTCGTGTCTGTTCTTCGTCAAGGTCCTATTAGATTGGAACAAACTCTAGCCTTGTAAATCACACCCAAAACATACACTCAAAACAAGCCCAAAACTCATCGAAAACTTTTAATTTCTATTATTCTGAATTTCCCATAAAAAGCAAAGTAATCATCAACTTGAAGAGCTCTTCCCTAAAATAACAGTCTAAGAAAATGCACAAAGAAATCGATTCCTGTACACACATAGGGTGTCTTGTTAAATAAAGTGTTTGTTTAATCTATCATCGAAAGGGATATATGAAATTTCAAAAGCATAGCTGTGAATGTGAGTGTATATTTACCAAAAAAACACGGTAAATTTCAATTTCGAACTCTTTGCGGCCAATTTCAGGCTTATGTTGGATTTGTGGGGTTATTCTGGGCTCTTTTGGGTTCTATATCACGGGAGCTTAAATATTTGAAAAGTGTAAAATGTGGTGGATTGTAATGAAATAGATCTATTGACCCTTCACACTGGGGCTGAGACGTTTCCCAGTCTTTATTTGCCGTTTTATTTACAATTTCCAGCAGTAAATCCTTGCTCGTATCGCGGCGGCACGCACTTGTCTCAATAAAGCCTTTAATGAGCTTTTTTAAATATTGTCCCAAGGCGAGCAAAACCGACTGCAATACACACACTCCGAGCATGTACAGGTTTGAAAACAAGCTTGATGGAGTTAGCAAATAATTCAAACGATTTAAACTACTCAAAGTGCATGTAGGTGTATATTTGATTCCTTTGGATGGATTTTAGAATCTAATGTATCGCAATGTGTGTGCATTTCCTGCTTAAGTTCGTACATTTGTATAACAATTATTTAAGTGAATACGTACTTAATACGCAGTACTTGCTTACTAGTGATGACATTTGTTGATGTATATTTTACAGCTGTCTACTTTTAATTAAATGAGATTCCCCTCTTTATTAAGTCTGCTAACTGTACTTACTTTGGCGACCCCTTTCAACTTGATATTTAGTCATAACAAGGTGTTCATTAAGGGGAATAATGCAACTTCTTTCTGAAGAAAATAGTGTAATTGACTGATTCAATAAAACAAGATTATGAACATAGGATGTATACGTGAATATAAAACAGAAACAACAGTAAATCAGACACACGTCAAACGTGGAATTTCTTTCAGACAGGTGTTCGAAAACCAAAATGGAACATAACGTCTTTAATTCGCTTCATTATATCTTGGGCCTCAACCTTATGTCATATTCATTAATTATAAAGTTAATAAATCCCAGTTGTTGAATGTAATAGGAAAATTGAGTGAGCCAAGTTTACAACACGGGCTCTCATTAGAAAAGGTGGGATCTTCCGACTTGTTTATGTCTAATAAACAGCGGTATGAGCACATTGGCAACATGAACAATCGCATTCACTGCTGAGAATTTAAACGAACATCTTTTCGAAATGATTGAAACTATTGAAACGAGCGAACCCAAATTGTTATAACATCATTTTACCAGATTTGGATTCGTATTTTTTTTAATTTTCGACAATTAATGTTGGAATAATTTTAACGAGGTACATGTGCACTATACACACCTGTTGTGCAAAACATCAAACTTTTATATTTTGAAAATCGATCAAATCTAATTAACACATGTTAGCCTTCAATAAAACATAGCAACGCACACTATACAATATGTTTCGTGTTAAGTGAGTTTATATATTTCTTTTTGGCAATTTCAAAGAGTATTTTTGAGGAGTAGTCATTAGATATTGAAATTATTGAACGAATTGAAATAGCCGATATAATGCGAGACTGTGTGAAGGATTAAATTGTAATATTTAACACGTTAAGATAGTTCAGACATAAAGTACGAGTGTCATTTCCTATTAAATATATACTTACATGTATGTCGAAGAAAGTTAGAAAAAAATAATACTTACATGCATAATTATGATTGTTTCACTAAAATATACTACATTCAAGGTACGGTATTGCTTATAACCAGTTTTAAATAATAAAACAAAAGTAAAAAACAAACACAAAACCTGCATATGTTCGACATATATATTTTTTTCAAGTCATATTGTAAATGTATTACTATTTAGTGACTGCCTAGATATTGTTTAATACCAGTTTATTTTGATCGCCACCGTATATAAATATTGCAGATTTAATTAAAGTGGAAATAAAAGAGTGAACTGTTTCAGCCTTGACATAAATGAAGTTTTCTGATTTGCCTTCTGGATCATCATTGGGTACATTTTTGAGACTGGGTGTTTCTATAAGTCAATCCCACACCACCTTTACGTAGGTTTTATGACCCCTGTGACCTTAAACAAGGAGTGAAGAAGGCAGACTGGTTTGTCCAAAGCTCTTAAACTCTCCATTATCACGTAGGTGACGAGAGACATGGTCAACAATGGCTCTTAGGTCAATACAACTAAAAGGTAACAAAACCCAGGTCCGAAAAAAGAAATAAAGATACGTGTCTCAGTTAAGTTGTAGGATGATCGGATAGGACACGATGATCGAATTTCGGTCTACATTCGTATACAGATTTAGGTTGAGAATTGTATTATTATGGATTCAAAAGTATATATAATCTAAAAATACAGGTCCTTCAGAAAAACACAACTGGTATTTACATGAACTTATACACACTTCAGAAACAAGAACTATTTGTGCCGCTTAGTGTTTTAAATATCAAGTTGTTCAAGTCTTACTTTGGACTAAACAGGTCAAGGGAGGTTTTCTACTTAAACTAAAAGACAGTGAACTGTGCTGGTTAAGATTATGTAAGACTATTTTATTGCAACATTAACAGCCACTCGCTTTCACCTGATAACTGTGTCAAGTATTGATCACTATTGACATTTGTACAGTTTTACTTTTTTATTGGCGTATTAACATCATTGATATATTCTTAGACGCTAAACAGACCGGTTGACCCAAATCTTGTTTTTTTATAACTTTATTTTCTATCTCGTGTATCTAATATGGCAAGTATTCAAACTTTAGACTTTAAACGGAATTCATTCCAATATTGTTAACTGTCTTAACAAAGTTAATTCGGCTGACCCAACGCGAACAACAACAACAACAACAACATCATCATCAACAACAACAATAACAACAGCAAAATCACAGAACAAACATGATACAAAACAGTACCAAAAGTACGACAAACAAACAACAAAATAAAATAAAAAGACATTCCATACACTATGAACTATCTGGAATAAAACGTTCTGTAGAATTAAATTAAGTCTATCAAATATTTGAGCTTTAAAGGTGTGCGTTTAACGTTCCACTAAATGTCCCGGTAAAGCTACATTGATTCTACAGACATTATATTTGTTAAGTTTTTGGATAAAGCCCAACTGTATCAAATTGTCCATATCATTGTGGTTATCACTAAATCACGGTGGGGGTACAGGTAGCGCCCAAACGTTACAAGCTACTTATCAGCTCAAAGTACCAATACCAGCCGTCAATTTCATATGTTTAATTAAAATCTTATTTCGTATTACACGAAAGTTATAATTCTAAAGTACCAACACCGTGCTTTACATTCAACTATTCAATTAAAACCTCATTCCCTACAAAGAAGCAACACACTTTCATTTGTATCTTCCTCTATCTAAACTCGTGGATTAATCTAAGATAAATCTATACAAGCATCTATAACTTTCAATCTTATTTCCGTCAAAATATATTTCTCCCTGAAAATCAACGATGAGTAATTTGAATTGAGTTTTTTTCTGCATTATTCCATTCTGCAAGTCTTTGAAATGTCTATGAAATATCGACGGCCTATTTTCTCGGAAATGTCGACTAATTAGATCTTGTAGTTCGTACATTTTTTTCATTAGCCAATCCTTTTCCTGCATTGTTTCTACGTTTGTTTTTACTTTTTCAGATTCTTCCGCGGCCACACAAAATGGCGGTTGTTTCCCGGGAGAAAGTAAAGTCCAGCTTAATACTGGGGCGGAGATTAGAATATCAGACGTTCGCCTTGGTGATCGGGTACGGAGCATGCGCAGTGACGGCAAAATAGAATACAGCGAAGTGATCAATTTCATGGACAGGGACGACGAGGCTTACGGGTTATTTTATACTTTTCATACAGACTCTGGAAATCAGATAACGTTGACGGCAAAACATTTAGTGTACGTAGTGAATCAAAATTCAACTGTTGACTTTGACACTGTTGACGTCGCTTTTGCGGATACTGTGATGGAAGGTCAATACCTGTTGCTAGGAGACAAAGACTCTATAACCACTTCGGCTATAAATAGAATCACGGTTGGAACGATACAAGGAATGTACGCACCGCTTACCAAACATGGGACTATCATTGTGGATGACGTCATTGCGTCGTGCTACGCGTATATAGACAATATTTACATTGCGCATGCGTCGTTTGCACCAATGAGAGTCTACTATGACATATCGCAATATTTTCCAGTGTTTAATTGGCCTACTTCAAACTCTGAGGTTGTTAATAGAAACAATACAAAGCTACCGACGGGAGTTCATTGGTACGCTAAACTGTTGTATACCGTCGGCACCAAAATCCTCAGCAGAGATACGCTATATGTACACTGACATTGAACACATTAAAGTTGTATCATGTACAGAATATTTATTTATATACGATTACAAAACATGAATGCTGAGCGAAATCCGCGCATGTCAGCCACACAATGTACAGATATGATTCCTGATAGGTATTGGTAGCTGCTATGGATAATTCCTTTCCTGAAAGACTCTTGTCATTTTAATTACAAAGCTGTGTACATTAACATTAGCAAGCTAGTAACCCTAATATAGGAGACACCCCTATCTGTTATCAATGACCAAGTAATGATTGTAACGAAGTTTGATAAAGGAACTAAACTGCGATCAAAAGTATGATATATGTTGCAGTTAAAGTAAAGAAAAACAATAAGAAAAGTTATCTTTACTTCTGATGCCCGCTTAACCTATGCTATCAGAATATTGGCACACACCACAACATGTAAAGGATAAGTATGGTTCATTTAAAACACTACTTTCACTTTTAGTTTGCTAAGCAACACCAAACCATAATCACGAACAGGTTTTTCATATTTGAAATTAAAGCTATCGAATAAGACTGTAGTGTAGTGTTGTAAAAATGTGAATAAATACCTCTTAGTAAATTCCTAAATATGCCTAAAGCAAGTAGATAATGGGTGCCAAAGTTTTACACATGCAGCAGATTTTATATTTATCAAAATACCTTTCCTTGACATAAATTTAACAAAGATTAGGCTAAATGTTCCTGACACAAACGAATTTATCGAATTTTGTAGCAACATTGTGTATATTTTTTATGTACAATAATGTTTAAATACACGTTTTGGAGAAATATGTTAACTATTGAATAAGCAAGGTAATTATCTGGTGCTTAGCAAACTGTGAGTAGTATACACCATCACCAACTGTAGGACAATAGTGCAACTACATTGGTCCTAGAACATCTGCTCGTGACACGTACTTGATACATAAAGGTCTCCATATGTGAAGTTATAACCAAACTGGTGACTTGCTTTCTAACGAATAACCTATGTGAATGATTGTTCATGTTTTTA